>Ga0190331_1000041_pt1 | contig 22278 bp, 29 predicted proteins | sample 48720445_MG_FD_161681 | JGI IMG/M metagenome (GOLD analysis project Ga0190331, IMG submission 161681) | Hydrothermal vent sediment bacterial communities from Southern Trench, Guaymas Basin, Mexico - 4872-04-4-5_MG | ecosystem: Environmental > Aquatic > Marine > Hydrothermal vents > Sediment ... | reverse complement strand
TTTTATTGCGGGATAAATACAAGCCATGATTGTCATCTGCTCATCAGGGTCAATATGCGGAGGTTTACCAAATCTGGCGTAATATCCACTACCGTCCACTCGTTGTCAGCCAGATAAATGCTGTTAATCCCCACCAAAATGTCACCATCCAGCAAGCCTTTGTATGCTTCCTTTATCCCTGAAACAAAAAGAAAAGAAAAGGCAATGCTAATCAAAACGACACCAGGGGAACTGATCTTTGTCACAGAGGGCAGAGTAAATCTAAAAGCCAACGGCTTTAAAGAATAGTATTCTATGGCTAAAACAAGTTTCATGCCGATATAATAGCCTTTGGACCTGGAATAAGCCCATCTATAGCCCTTATCTTTTAAATCTTCACTCTTTCACTCTTATACTTCTTTCTAAACCTGTTAATATCCACCGTCAAATTGGTGGTATCTCCAATTATTATCGTTTTTACGCTCTTTCGCTTTTCACAAACGGCGTTTACGGTTCTCAACACCATATCCATAAACTGATCGGTTGTAAGCCTGTTTAGAAGCCTGTAAACTCTCTTAAAGATGCTTTGGCCTTTAATTCGCTTATTACGAAGGTTATATCACCTTCAAAGCACATTGCGAGTATCACGACCTTCAGCATCGTTATAGCTTCTCTTTTGATAGATTGGCGAGTGATATGATGATCTTTTGTGAATGGTTGGTGGAGGGAGTTAATCCTTCCTAAGCAATTTAGATTGTGAATGTAGCAGGAAGCCCCTTTCGTTTAATTTAAGTTTGATGTAGTATATCTGAAAAGAAAATGAGTGATCCGGGAATAATAATGCAATATATCCTCAAGAGTTTTAAGTATTCACCATTAGAGCTTCTTCCTTCAACTTCGTAGCTCGCCGTGTGCCAACACCAGGGATTCGTTTCAGACGTGCCAGGTCTGCTTTTGCTACTTCTTCATGTGTTCTGAAGCCCGCGGAATATAGATTCCGTGCTATTACCCTGCCAACGCCCTTTATTTTGACCAGGTCCAGTAGATCATGCCTGACACCATGTCTTATCCTATCTTCCAATTCATTCAGTCTGGCATACACCGGTTCGAAACCGAGGTAACGCGCTATACGCGCGGCAGCATAACTCAGCCATTCCAGCACATAGAGGTTAGTATGCACCTCACCGGGATAAACGCCGAATTTCGACTTCAGTTCCTGATAGCTCAGCTCGTTTATCCACGCATGTGCCACGATAGCGCTACCGAGTGCATACCTGGAGGCATACACCAGCTCAAGATTGTCAGTGAGGCTGGTTGCAATCGTGAGTGCTTCTTTCACCCTTAAAGGAGGCACTTCCTCACATCTGCATAGAAGCAGCAGGAGTTCGAAATCAGATAGCGTGGATTGCAATTTAGATTTGAGACTTGTTAGACCTTCCCTCAGATCCAATGCGGAGTTTATGGAGAGATACAGCCTGGAAGAGAGTTTACCAAATTCCGTTGGTCTCAGTCTTATGTCCTCTTTATCTTTATCTATTCTTATGAGTCCTTCTAACTCCAAATCCAGTAATATCTCATTTAATTGCTCTTTAAATACCGCCACTTTCGTCCCTTCCTGATATGCATAGAATGTACTATCGAGGAACTGTTCTATCTGCTCTGCACTGCGTGCACCGGCAACGATGGTGGCGAGTATCTGTTCTGTCAGGCTATCCTGCGAGAATTGCGATTCTATCCGTTCAGGTTCCCCATTTATATATATCTGCTCTATCTCACTCCGTTCCGCTTCGTCCCTCGCCACTATCAGTCCCAACCCGTAATCGTCATGTTCCGGTCTGCCAGCACGACCAAATACCTGCTTCACCCAGCATACAGGCATCGGCTCCGTTCCACGGCCGGGAGTGAAGAACTTATAATTCCTGATGAGTACCATTTTTGCCGGTAGCGACACACCCATAGCGAGTGTGGGCGTGCAGCAAATCACCTTCAAGCGATGAGCGAGAAAAGCCTCTTCCAGTGCATGCCTCTGCTCCGGATGTAGCCATGAGTTGTGATAGGCAACCCCATGCCTGACCATCTCACCGAGGTCATCAATGCCGATATCAACGCGTTCGGCGAGTTCGTCCAGAGAAGGGTCGCTATCCATAAGTTTTGCCAGCTTGCGTGCGAATGAAGCAGCTCCTCTCTTCGTGTTCACGAATACAAGAGCCTGAGAACCATTCTTTACCTCCTCCAACACACGTTCCACTATTATACTATCATTCGGTGCAACGAATACCTCCTCCTTTAATGGTACAGGTCGCCATTCGGATTTCACAACGTAAGCATGTAGCCAGTTAGCGAACTCATCCGCGTTTTGTATCGTTGCAGAGAGTGCAATGACCCGCGCAGAAGGATTGAAACTCAAGAATCGCGCTATAGCACCTTCCAATCTCGGTCCCCTCTTATCTTCTCCTATTACATGCACTTCATCCACCACAAGGACTGTGATACCTCTCATCCATGACGGTTTCAATCTCGTGAGTGAGTCGAACTTCTCCAATGTGAGTACTATGATATCATTCCCTGCGAGGTACCTTGAGGAACTTTCGTAATCGCCTGTTGATATACCAATCCTGAGGAAAGAGTATTTATCTTTAAAACTCCTGTATTTCTCGTATGCCAGTGCATTCAGGGGTACAACATAAAGGCACTTCCCTGATGCTGTTAGAATGGATTTCAACATCACCAGTTCCGCCAGCAGCGTTTTACCACTGGCTGTGGGTGTGGCAATGACGAAATTTTGCTCTCTTTCGAGTAGCCCTGCATTTATCGCATCTTCCTGTGGAGGATATAGCTCGATATCACCGATGGATGATATTAGCTCCAGCTCTTTATCTTTACAAATATCCAGATCCGATATCTTCATTATCCTATTCTGTTAGTGTTATTAAAGAGTGATTATATTTAACAGAGAGAGGGAGTGAAGGTAGATGGTACGGAAGCATAAGAAGCGGAAGAAAGGGAAAGTAAAAACTGCGGGCAGGTTCGGTGTGCGATACGGTAGGAAGATAAGAAAGGCGGTGGCGAGTATCGAAGAGCAGACCCGAGCGGCACATAAATGCCCGCGGTGTGGAAGGAAATCAGTAAAGAGAGTGGGTACTGGCATCTGGCACTGTTCTAAATGTGGCTATACATTCACAGGTGGCACATATATACCTCAAACGCCGATGGGTATAGCGGTACAGAGGGCGATAAGGAGGGAAGTAGAGAGTGGCGCAGGGACAGGGATGATAGGAGGTGAATAGTGAATTAATGGCATATTACTGCCTGAGATGCAAGAGGGTTGTGGAGCTAAAAACAGACTATCAGGGAGTACGCTGCCCTTACTGCGGCTATCGAGCACTGAAGAAGGAGAGACCGGCAATGGTAGTGAAGAAGGTAAAAGCTATCTGACAGGAATAGAATGGAGAATGGGGATAGAGTTTGAGGTGGAGGTAGAGATCGGAGTAGAAGGAACAGAGTCTTTTCTGAAGACGGTTTATGAGTCTATAAAGGAGGAGCAAGAAGAGGGTAAAGTGAATACAGTGCTTAGAGATGGGCTATTATATGTGAGTATGGGCGGCAATAGCGATGAGATTGCGAGATTGAGAGCGGTGGTGAACACATGGCTCCGGCTTTTAAAGATAGCGGAAGATATGGTAGAGGTGATAAAGAGATGAGTGAGCAGAAGAGCGTTGGAGTGTTTACAAAGGAGCCCTAAACCTATAATATAAAAATCGAAAAGCATTTTTATACATTGATATTTCTATCATTGGTGTAGAGTAATGGAAGAAGAGAGCGAGGAGAAGATACCAAGAACTTTTATTATGCGGGTAGATGATTTTAACCGCGAGAGTGAAGCGATATTCAACGAATTTGAAGCGATAAAAGAGAAGTATGAGAAGGGAGAAGATGTGATGGATGATTTGAAGCGGTTCAGAAGCAAACGACCGGGTATCTTCGCTTTGATTGATGATATCTATCACAAGGAAGTCGAATTTGAGGATAAACTGGAACGTGCGCGAATAGATGATGATAAGAAACAGAAGATGCTTGAATTCAAGCAGCGATTCGCTGAACTGGCTGATGAGATAGACCTGCTTGTTCTTGGTGAGCTGGGTTTGGGGGGATAGCCCGAAAAACGCTGATCGCTGGATGGTTTAATAATTATTGGCTATTTCTAATAGCTTTGCCACTGCATATGCTGGTAATACCGCTGATAATCGCCTATCCCATAAGGGGGTTAGTAATTCCATATCCAATGCTTTTGTCGCATCTTTAACGATGAACTCACCGATACCGGCAGATATTACTTCGTTCAGGCTGTATCGCTCTTTCATTTCGCGCAATGCTGTAATTAATTCATTAACCTGGGCATCCTTCACCTGAACTGCGATGCTGAGTGCACCCTCCTCCCCTATCTCCTCGAGGTCGCAGCATAATACCCGTGCAAGCCTTCTCATTGCACTTTCTCTGCTCTTCGCTTCTGTCTCAGTAGCGAACGCATAGCTGTTTGGGCTTTCACATTTATAATCCACACGGGTTATATCACCAAGTACGAGATAGGCATCTGCAGTTATTGCAAATAATTCCGAAGAAGTTGCATATTCCTCTCCCCTCAATTTGACCTTTCTCAGTAATGCTGCCACATTGGTCCTTAACACCCCCGAATAGAGCAGTTCATGCGCATGCGAGTGCAGTCGTTCAATATCGCTTCGCTTCGCTTTTATCTCTCCCCCCACTATTGGAATCACATCGGTTGTGGTACTTCCGCAATCCACAAATATCACATCCCTGTGCGTCATAGATACAAGTTTTGCAGATGCGAGCCAGTTTGTGGAAGCGAACGCAAGAGGGTCTTCCTCTATCGCTTCACCATGCCTGAAGATACCATTTCTATCGAGGTATTCCACTTCCACACCTTCAAATATCGTGGATGCCATATCCCGAATCTTGAGCACCCCCTCTCTCCTCGTCCTGAAACAGTCGCACAATTCGCCGGTCATCACCACTCCCACACCCTCGATATCCATACCGGTATCTTCCAAGCGAGTACTCGCGTGGCGCAACACATCATATAAAGTTGCCCGGTCCTGCCACAGAGGTGCGTAAATAGAATCCACAAGGGAGCTATCGGAGGTGGCTATCTTCGTGTTCGCGCCTCCTATATCTATACCTAAAAACATCTTCTTTCATCCCCTTTTCCTTCTATAAAATAGGTTTATCATATCCAGAGAGAAGAATTTTTTATATATGGAGGATGACAGTGCGAGGATAAAGGCGAGGATAGAAGAATTGGAGACCGAAGCTAAGGATTATTCAGCGGCAGTGGAGAACGAACTGAGCAAGTTGAGCGGGTTGAAAGGCGAATTGAGCGGTATAATAAATGAGCTGGCTCGAATAAGATCGAATTTAGAGAATAAAGATGAAGATAAAGATAAAGAAATAGAGGATATAGAGGATGCTATTGCTATACTGAGCGAAGAACTGGAATCGAAGAAGAAGGAGGCTGAAGGCATATTCAAAGGTGAGCAATATCTAACTGAATTGAAGTATTTGAAAGCGGACTTCGAGAATTATAAGCGCCGGATGGCGAAGGAGAAGCGTGAAGCCGCTAATTATGCACTTGAATGCTTTATTACTGAATTACTGCCCATCAAAGACTCGCTGGAAGCAGCTATAATGCATGCGAAGACGAATAACAAGCCTGAGGGGCTGGTGAAGGGTGTGGAAATGACAATGAAGCAATTTGAAGAGCTTCTGAAACGAGCAGGGCTTGAGGAGATAAAGGCAGAGGGCGAGAAGTTCGACCCATTCAGGCACGAAGTGGTCTCAAGAGAGGAGAAAGATATGCAACAGGAGAATACAATCACTGAAGTGGTCAGGAAGGGTTATGTATTCCATGATAAAGTCCTGAGACCCGCACTGGTGAAGCTTGCCATGAGAAAAACCTCAAATACTGAATAGAAATAGATAGGTAGAAGATTTTTAGAAATTAGAGTGAAGATTATAGAGATGAAGATTAAACAGGCGGTGGTACTTGCTGCGGGTGAGGGTGAGAGGTTGAGACCGTTCACGGCTTCAAAGCCGAAGGTAATGATAAAAGTGGCAAACAAGCCGGTTCTCCAGTACGTGGTGGAAGCGCTGGCGAGTAATGGAATAAGACAGATTATATTTGTGGTCGGGTATAAGAAAGAGAAGATAATGGATTATTTCGCTGATGGAACCCATTTTGGTGTGGAGATAAAATATGTAGTGCAGGAGCACCTGCTTGGAACCGGCAATGCATTGAGGCATGCATCAGAAAAGGTAGATGCTAATGCTCGATTCCTCGTTCTCCCTGGCGATAACGTGATAGACGCAGCTACAATTGCGGAACTGCTACTTGCGGATGAGAATGCGATACTGATAAAAGCGCATGATGACGTGAGCAGATACGGGGTCGTACTACTGGAGAACACGCATGTAAGGGATATAGTCGAGAAACCGAAGTCTGAGGTGGAGATAAGCAATCTGGTAAATACCGGTATATACGCCTTTGATAGGACGATATTCGATTTTATAGAGGATGAACTGCCCGTGGGCTTGATGAAGATGATTCATGCAGGCTACCAAGTAAAAGCTTATGAAACTCATGGCGCATGGCTCGATGCCGTTTATCCATGGGATATCCTCCGTCTGAACGATATAGTATTGAAGAGCACCGGAAGCAAGATAGAAGGTAAAGTGGAACGTGGTGTCACAATTAGAGGTAAGGTCTCAGTGGGTAAGAACAGTGTGATAAGGGCGAATTCATATCTGAAGGGACCTGTGCTCATAGGTGAAAATTGCGATATAGGTCCCAATGTCTGTATCTTCCCATCCACAAGCATAGGTAACGATGTCGAAATAGGCGCTTTTACTGAGCTCAGGAACTCTGTGCTGATGGATATGGTTAGCATAGGCTCTTTCTGCTCCATCCATGACTCCATATTTGATACCGGTTCGCATCTGGAGGGCGGATTTGTGGCACGAAGCGGAGAGGGCAATATAGAAATCGGAGGAGAACACCACAGAGTGAAGGTAGGAGCAATGGTGGGCGAATATTGTGAGATTGGTAGCAATGTAATAGCCACTGCAGGAACCATAATAGGGAATCATGTAGCGATAAAGTCAATGAAGGAACTGAGTGGGAGGATCCCGGATGGGAGTCTGGTGGTGTAAAGATGTGCGGGATAGTGGGTTATGTGGGGGAGCGGGCTGCACTACCGATTCTTCTTGGCTCACTACAACGGATTGAATACCGCGGTTATGACTCCTGTGGCATTCTGGTGCAGGATAACACAAATGGGGAGGTGCATCTATACAAAGGGCTGGAGTCCATAGCGAACTTGATACAGAATCTGGATGTCTCTCAGTTCCCCGGCACCATCGGGATTGGGCACACACGATGGGCAACACATGGTACACCCTCGGAACGAAATGCACATCCACACATGGACTGTAAAGGAGAGATCGCGGTTGTTCATAACGGCATAATAGAGAACTTCCAGAGCTTGAGGGAAGAATTTTTGAGCAGCTGCAGGTTCAAGTCTGAGACGGATACCGAGGTGATACCGCATCTGATAGAGAAGGTACTGATGAACGCACACGCACATAAAGAGGGAACCGCATCTTTCACTCCTCTCTCACTTTCACTCTCACCCTCGCTCACCGCAGATGAATGGTTACTGAAAGAAGCAATAAGAGAATCATTGTCATACCTTACGGGCTCTTATGCGATAATAGTAGCAGTAAAGGGCTTTGATGGACTTATAGCAGCGCGTAAAGAATCCCCTCTCATCATCGGGCTCGGCGATAGAGAGAACTTCATAGCATCAGATGTGCCTGCTGTGCTGGAACAGACGAACCGGGTGATATATCTTGAGGAAGGCGATCTCGCAGTGGTGAAGAAAGACAGTATATACATAGAAAATGGCGCGGTGGAAGTGACCAGAAGTAGAGGGGCGAGTATGATTCCCTGGACGATAGAAGATGCGAGGAAGGGCGGCTACGAGCACTTCATGCTGAAGGAGATACACGAGGAGCCAAGGGCGATTATAGATACGCTCAGGGGCTATTTAACCGACGAAGGTATAAATCTTGGGATTGAGATTAAAGATAACATCAACATTCTGATGATTGCCTGTGGTACCTCTTATTATGCTGCATTGTGTGGCAAATATATAATAGAACATCTGGCAAAGATTCCAGTACGTGTTGAGCTCGCATCTGAATTCAACTATTCCGATTTTGTGCTCGGTGATGACGTGACGGTAATAGCGATAACACAATCAGGCGAGACTGCTGATACACTGATGTCATTGAAGAAGGCGAAGCGATTTGGATGCCGGACAGTAGCGATAACCAATGTCCTGGGCAGCTCAGCAACGCGAATCGCGGATGATACAATATATATCAGGGCGGGACCGGAGATAGGCGTGGCAGCTACTAAGAGCTTCATCGCGCAGCTTATTATCCTCTATCTGCTCGGGTTCTACCTCGCTATGAGACCAGAGCATGAATTTGAGGAGTGGATAAAGGAATTGAAGCGAATGCCTCAGCTCGCTCAGATGGTACTTGAGGATGCAGATGCCGAAATCAGGCGATATGCACGCTATCTTGCAGGGTTTGAGGATGTATTCTTCATTGGACGCGGTGTGAACCTGGCGCTGGCATTTGAGGGTGCACTGAAGCTGAAAGAGATATCGTATATACATGCAGAAGGTTATGCCGCAGGCGAGCTCAAACATGGACCTTTCGCATTACTCACGGGAGATACACCTGTGGTTGCGATTCTGAGTAGTGGTAATGTATACGAGAAGACACTGGGTAATATAAAGGAGATAAAAGCGCGTGGTGCACCGGTGATCGCCATTACGGTAAAAGGTGATGATGAGGTGGAGAAGTATGTGGATGCTGTGATACATGTACCGGATACCGAAGATATATTCTCGCCTATCCCCATTACTGTTGCACTCCACCTGCTTGCTTACTGGACCGCAAGAGCACGTGGTTGCGAGATAGATAAGCCGAGGAATCTTGCAAAGAGTGTGACCGTAGAATGAGCACCAGAGGTAGAGGATATGGAAACAGTCATTCGAGAATCACGCTGATTGTTATCATCAGCATCATCGCCATCGCTATCATAGGTTATCTGGGATATTGCCATTATTATCATCCTCAAGAAGCTGAAGAAGCTGCGGTGGCAATTGCACCAAAAGAGCTCCTTGGGATGGAGAAGAAGACCGTTGCCAGTGGTAAGGATGCTCTTATGCTCGTAAAGCAATCCCACATGGGTAAGATTGAGCATGTTCGCGACATGGCAATCATGCACTACATGAATATGAATGGCAGTAAGTTCTTAACCCTATGGACAACCCTGTATCCCAGTGATGAAATAGCATACAACGAGACCCGTAAGATGGTAGCTGGGATGCGCAACTGGGGTGGTGGCTGGGCATCCAACCTGAATGAGACCACAATTGCCGGTAAGAAGGTTTACCTCACCTCACCTGATGGCATAACTTACCATTACTTCTGGGCAGACCACGAATGGGTCTTTTATATTGTGCCACACAATTTCTCGGATGACGAGCTCAAAAAGGTCATCCTGACATTGAATTTAGGAGATTAATAAACGAAAGCGAGCAATTGCCCACCTAAACCCGCTTCTATCGCTTTGTTATGCGACATAACGCCCTTTGATGTGCTGATTATAAGCATACCGAAATCTCGTGCGGGTAAGAACCTCTTCTCCCATTTCTCATATTCCCGCACACGAACGAAGAACCTGGGCTTTATCGCATTGCAGTTGTTTATCCTGCCTCCAAGCTTTACTTTGAATACTCCGCCTCTACCATCTTCTATGTACTCGAACTCCTCTATATAGCCACCTTCCTTCATTACTCCCAGTACGTTCCCTATCAGCCTGGAAGCAGGCTTTATACTACATTCCATCTTACCTACACGTTCTGTATTCTTTATATGAGATAATGCATCTGCAAGTGGGTCATTCAGTGTCATTCTTCTCCCTCCATCAATTGTATTTCTTAAACCCTATCTCCCTCGCTATCTCCCTGAAGCACTGCCGGCAGAGATAAATCCCGTATCTGCGGACCAAACCCCGCTGCCTGCCACATCGCCTGCATGCATTTGCGCCCCTTCCAAACCTCTTATCTTTATTCCTCTCCATTGCTTCTCTTCCTATAACATATTCTTATCCATACCTATCTATTCATTACACTACAATAAAATAAAACAATAAACCCTCACCTGTCTCTTCAGACACGCCGGTGTATATTGTTATAGGAGCAAAAAGGTACAATTCTGCCATCCGGCAAGCCGTAATGAATTACACAACGCCTTAAACGCCCGAAATCGAAGTTGTAAGAGTCCATGAAATGCATGGTACCTATGAATAGGAGTTTGAAGTGCAGAGAGCTCAGGTCATGATAATCGTGGCTTTTTATGACATTAATAAATAACTTCTTCAGCAATTCCAGTCTGATACTCCTCAATGCCGCAATAAGCGATATCTTACCCCGCTCTTTGTCTTTATATATCGCTGCCAGCCTCTCCATATCTACATACCTCGTTATCGGCTCCGGTTTATTTTTATCATCCAGAAACACAAGGTAGGAGAACGCACCACATGCGAAATGACATCCGACTTCCGATTTACCGATGGATGTAAGTAGCATACTCATCAAAGAAGGAGGGAAGAAATCGTTCTTATGCATGAAGCCCGTTTGCTCTTCTATCGCTCTCAGAACATCCGATACTGTTATACGTTCATTCGCCCGATAGGGCGTTCTACCACAGAATGAGATTGGCTGGAAATTCACACCCCGTATAATATCCCTGTTCTCCATTGCGAACTTTATGATAGCGCCGATCTGATCATCATTGACGCCCTTAACAAGCGTGGGTACGAGTACGATTGCGGGTTTAGGACCTGCTTTTCGATGGTTCTCTATCGCTTTCTTCTTTATTGCAAGCAGTTTCCGACCACGCAACTTCTCATAGGGCAAGTCAGTCACCCCATCGAACTGGAGATAAATAACACTTGTACCTGCGGATTCTATCTCGCGGCAGTATTCCGCGCTCTGTGCCATCTTTATGCCGTTTGTATCCACCTCTACATGCTCGAATCGCTGTCTCGCATACGATATCAGCTCCGGCAGGTCTGCTCTGAGTGTGGGTTCGCCGCCACTGAATTGGAGTCCCGCGGCATTTGTATTTGTGGCGAAGTTGTCTATAATAGCTTTTATCTCATCCGCCGTTGGGTCTTTACCGTATCCATGTTCATGTTCATGTTCATGTCCATATCCGTATCCATTGCTACTTGCGAAACATACCGGACATCTCAGGTTGCAACGACTGGTCACGTCTATGATACCGAGCACAGTGGGAGATTCATGGCTCGGGCACAGACCACATGCAAAAGGGCAACTGGCATTTTGCCCGGGTTCGGATTTGGATTTGGATTCGACACTCACCACTCTCACATTCTGTATCCGTACATCCTGCGCTTTAAATCGCTTGTATAACTGATAATCAGACCAGTAGAGGTCTTTGAAATGTCCATGTTCTGGGCAGTTCTTAGCGATGTATACCGCTCCTCCGTCTTCGTACAGGCGCGCATCTATGACGCGATGGCAGACCGGACAGATGCTCTTTGTGACTCCTATAACGGTTCTCATTTTGTTATTTCAACGATAATATAAATTTATCTATAAAAACAGTAGTTCCGAAAACTATGGAGTTCCGAGCGCTGCAATCCATACTGGAAGTAGCTTTCCTTCAATCTATCAGCTAAAGCCTCAAAACATATCTCTGTTGGGAGTTCAACGTTTTCATAGCTTCTCTTTTTACCATTCGCTCCCATGAATCGCGTCTAAATCGTTTCATAACTTCCATAACTGATTTATTAAACCCAGCGGGCAATTTAAAAGGATTTTCGTTCTTATCGCACTTGATTTTATTTATGTTTTATCTAAAATCTAAAATGCATGCGTCTTCGCCTATGGTTCTGTGAATCTCATCTATCCTATGCTGAATTCTTTCTTTCAAACGCAGATGTTTGTAGACTGCGAAAGATAGATTTAACCTTTCTATGCTCTAATAAATATCGGTAAGGTCATGAATAAAAATGGAAATGAGAATGAGAATTCATGAAAGAGTGGTATTGAATCCAAACGAGACGGCGGTGCTGGTAGTGGACATGCAGAAGGATTTCTGCTATGAAGATGGAGCTTTATTCGTTGGTGCCCCGGTAAGAAGGATAATCCCGAATATAAGGGCTCTTCTAGAAGAGGTACAAAGAAAGGGGTTACAAATCATATTCACCCAGGATTGGCATTCTCCAGAGGATGATGAGTTTGCGGTATGGGGCAGGCATTGTGTTGAATATACAAGAGGCGCGGAACTAATAGATGAGTTAGCAGAAGTAGAAATAGAACCAAAGGCAAGAGCTTTTGTAGTGAGAAAACAGAAGTATACCGCATTCTTTGAGTCCAAGCTGGAGGAGCATCTAAGGGAAAAAGGGATAAGAAATCTGATAATCGTTGGTGTAGCTACGAATATATGCGTGCTCCATACTGCGATAGACGCATCACTGCGGGACTTTGAGATAATAGTACCAGAGGACTGTGTTGCAGCGTTGAGCGATTACGAGCAGGAATACAGCCTGTATCATATAAAGAAGGTATTGAACGGGATTGTCACAAGCTCAGATGCGCTTACGTTTCAATAAATATGAAGGATAGATGTGCAGAATTTGAGGTACTGCATAAGGACCTGATGGGGCGAATAGGCAAGCTCCGAACAGAACATGGATACGTGGAGACACCGCTAATCATGCCCGTGATAAACCCGAATATAATAACCATCGAGGCGGCACGGATGCATGAGTATGGTGCGGAGATGCTGATCACGAATGCCTACATAATTTACAAGAAGGCGGAACTGAGAGAAGAAGCACTTAAACACGGTGTTCACTCACTGTTGAGCACGGAACTGCCAGTAATGACCGATTCAGGGGCTTATCAACTCTCTCAGTATAGCGATGTGGAAGTGAGCAACAGTGAGATACTGGGATTCCAGCGGTGTATAGGCTCTGACATCTGTGTGCCACTGGACATACCAACACCACCGTATGTTAGCCGTGAGAGAGCGATGCGCGATTTAGAAGAGACACATAAGAGACTAAAGGAAGCGAGGGGAATAATAAATGATAGAATGCTTACGGGCGTTGTGCAGGGCTCTACATACATGGACCTGCGTGAAACGAGTGCAAAACGAGCTGCGACTATTGGATTTGATATCTATGCGATAGGGGGTGTAGTACCACTACTGGAATCATACCAGTTCGATACACTTGTGGATATAATCACGGCTGTGAAGAGGAACTTACCGCTGAATGCCCCGATTCATCTCTTTGGTGCCGGACATCCTATGCTATTCGCACTGGCAGTTGCCCTCGGTTGTGATATCTTTGATTCCGCGGCGTATGCAATATATGCAAAGACAGGGCGCTATATAACGTGTGAAGGTACGAAGAAGGTGCAGGATTTGCAGTTCCTGCCATGTTCGTGCCCGATATGTTCCACTTATACACTGGATGAGATGAAGAGTAGCACAGATTTACTCGCAGAGCATAACCTCTGGGTAACATTTGAAGAGATGCGAACGGTGAAGCAGAGTGTAGTGGAAGGAAGCCTGTGGGAGCTATGTGAGAGGAGATGCAGAGCGCATCCTGCTTTGTTCGCTGCGTTGAAGCGCATAACGAGATATTCTGCACTGATTGAGAGATATGACCCGATAACGAAGCACCCATTCTTTTACCTCAGCGAATGCTCCGCTCACCGACCGGAGGTATTGCGATATTCTAAGAGACTGAGTAGATTCCGGTTTTCAGGTAATGTTCTCCTGACAACCTCGAGATACCCTGGACCGGAGTATGAAGGGATGTTTGACCATCTGTTATTGGTGAAACCGCCATTCGGTCCCTATCCGATAGAACTGGGGGAGAGTTATCCGGTGGGACAGGCGGAGATACCGGCTGAGCTGGATGAAGAAGCGGAGATGATAGCGCTGGAGAACGTGTTGAGATTATTGAAAATGAATACAGGGGAAGCGAGCTTTGTCTTTCGCTGCGCTCGCAGGTGGGCGAGGCACCCATTGATAAGAGAGATAGGGAAATATGCGGAGGTGGAATTCGAAGATTGATGATTGATTATGCATATATTATTTTTAGCATTTATATAATCCTATTCTATCAATTGTTTTAAAATAAAATGGCTAAGAGACATAGACCAAGAAGGGGTTCATTGGCTTTCTCGCCACGGAAGAGGGCAAGAAGTGAGACCTGCAGGATAAGGAGGGAAGTAGTAGTACTTGGGAAGCAAATACAGGGCTTTGTAGGTTATAAAGCCGGCATGACCCATCTTATTCTGAATGATAATTATCCACATAGCCTCACAAAGGGAATGGAGATATCCGTTCCCGTAACGGTAATAGAGACACCACCGGTGAAGGTGGAGGGTATTCGGCTTTATAAAGATACAGTATATGGGATGAAGGCACTAACAGAAGTATGGGCAGATGGTGACCTGGACAGGATAGCAGATATCATCAATGCAGACGGAACAGACGGGATGAGTTCGAGTATGAGTATGCGGCTGATAATCACCACTATTCCAGAGCTTGTGAGCGGAATACCGAAGAAGAGAGGCGATTTGTTGGAGTTGAAGATGAGTGGTGTGGTGAATGAAGATCTCGAATATGCGCGAAAGGTTCTTGGGAAGGAGATAAGGGTTGAGGATGTATTTAAAGAGGGCGATTTCGTGGACGTTACTGCAGTGACAAAGGGGAAGGGGACACAGGGTCCTGTAAAGCGGTGGGGTACAATGGTACAGAATGCAAAAGCGAAGAAATCAGGTAGAGGGCGTCATGTGGGGTGTATCGGTGGATGGCGACCACGACGTGTGAGATGGAGGATACCACAACTTGGACAGACGGGATATCAACAGCGCACGGAGTATAACAAGAGGATATTAAAGATAGGAATGGATGGTGCAGAGATAACACCTGAAGGTGGTTTCTTGCATTACGGATTGGTGAGGAATAGTTATATCCTGGTAAAAGGTAGTGTTCCCGGTCCAAAAAAGAGGCTGATACGGATCTCACACTCTATACGCCCTTATCCAAAATTGGGTGCTGCACCTGAGATCATATATATAAGCAGGGAGTCACAACAGGGGAATTAGTGGATATGATGAGCGAAGCAGAGAGGAGAGTGAAAGTACTGGATCTATCAGGTAATTCCATAAGGGAGACACGTCTGCCGGGGGTATTCAGTGAAGAATATCGTCCTGACCTGATAAGGAGGGCTGTTCTTGCTATGCAATCGCATCGCTTACAGCCAAAAGGCACAAGTCCACTCGCAGGCAGGAAGACCTCAGCTGAAAGCTGGGGTGCGGGCAGGGGTGTCGCAAGAGTGCCCCGTATAAAGAACGGCAGGAGAGCAGCGAGAGCTCCACAGGCTGTTGGTGGTAGGCGAGCACATCCACCGAAGACTGAGAAAGTACTCAAGCGTAAGATAAACGATAAGGAGAGACGTAAAGCAATAAGGTCCGCCATCGCTGCTACCATAAACCCGGAACTCGTGAGGAGCAGGGGACATAAGTTCAGTGAAGGTGTCGTATTGCCGATAGTGGTTGAGAACTCGTTTGTCACGCTGGAGAAGACTGCGGATGTAGAGGAGTTCTTCCAGACCATCGGTATAGGAGCTGACCTACTTCGAGCGCGGGAGCGGAAGATAAGAGCAGGAAGGGGTAAGATGAGAGGCAGGCGGTATAAGACGAAGAAGAGTGTATTAATAGTTATTTCTGGAGATGAAGCCGAAGACCCGGGTAACATAAAGATAACATCCAGTGCAAGGAATTTACCGGGTGTGGATGTATCTTATGTAGGTGCATTGAATGCCGAATTACTTGCCCCGGGAACGCATCCCGGCAGGTTGACCGTCTGGACCGAATCATCATTCATGAAACTTGGTGAATTGAGATGAAGATGACCTTGAAGCATATTGTGGCTACGGAAAAAGCAACAACGATGATTGATTCGGAGAACAAACTCCAGTTCATTGTTGATATAAGAGTGGACAAGCGCGCGATAAAGGAGGAGGTGGAACGGATATTTGAGACTCCAGTAAAGAATGTGAGGACGATGATTACATTTAAAGGTGAGAAGAAGGCGATAATAGAATTTGAAGAAGAAGGTAAGGCAAAAGAGATAGGTACATCACTCGGTATATTATAGTTTAGTTATAGGAGAAATGGGGAAGAGAATAATAGCACAGCGTAGAGGAAAAGGGTCGCCGGTATTCACAGCGCCCTCGCATCGTTATAAGGGTAATCTGGAACATGTGCGAGTGGACGGTAACGAGCCAGTAACAGGGAGAGTCGTTCAGATACTGCACGACCCCGCGAGAAGTGCGCCAATTGCCCGATTAAGGACAAATAGAGGGGAAGAGCGGTTCATGATTGTACCGGAAGGCATAGGAGAAGGTGAAGAGGTTACTTATGGGGAATCAGCGGCGATAAAGGTCGGGAATACTCTGCCATTGCGGTGTATTCCTGAAGGTATTGCAGTTTGTAATATAGAGGGTAATCCCGGTGATGGTGGTAAGTTCGCAAGAGCTTCGGGCAATTACGCAACGCTGGTGACACATGAGATGGAGACGGGCAGGACTCTTGTGGTGATGCCCAGCGGTAAGAAGAAGTGGCTCTCCGGAGATTGCATGGCCACCATAGGTATAGTAGCAGGTGGAGGGAGAACGGAGAAGCCATTTGTGAAAGCTGGTAAGAAGTACCATAAGATGAAGCCTCGCGCTGCGCGATATCCAAGGGTGAGGGGTGTGGCAATGAATCCTGTTGACCATCCTTTTGGTGGTGGTGGACATCAGCATATCGGTAAGTCAAAGACGCCGGGCAGGGGTGCACCACCAGGCAGGAAGGTGGGTAACATAGCAGCAAGGAGGACAGGGTATAGAAGATGAAAAAGATAAATAAAAGAAGATTAAATGAGTGATAGAGATGGCGAAGAAGAGGGCAAAAAGTACACTGAAGAGGAAGGAAGAAGAGTTTAAATATCGGGGCTATACGGTGGCGAAGCTGAGGAAGATGAAGCTGGAGGAGTTAGCGGAGTTATTACCAGCGAGGCAGCGCAGGAAATTGAAGAGGAAGTTGAGAGGAGAAGAGGAGAAACTGCTGGAGAAGATAGAGCAGCGAGAAGAGGTTAAAACGCACCTGAGGGATGCAATCGTGTTGCCGAGCATGGTAGGGAAGAAGATAGGGATACACAATGGTAAAGGCTTCGATTACGTGGAGATAAAGCCTGAGATGATAGGGCATTACCTGGGCGAGTTTGCAATGACGCGAAAGAAGGTGGTACATGGAGCTGCAGGTGTGGGAGCAACGAGGTCTTCAAAGTACGTACCACTGAAGTAGAGAAAAGATGGGCAGGGTAAGATATTGTGTGGATTCTGAAGTTATAGGTTCTGATTCTGATATAACGGCAAAGGCAATGGCTTATGAGCTTCATATCTCACCAAAGCATGCGTATGAGATATGCAGGGTGTTGAAGGGTATGAGAGTGGGAGATGCGGAGCGGTATCTGGAGGCTGTACTGGAAGGACGAGTGCCTGTCCCATTCAAGCGACATAAGAAGAAGGTGGCACATCGTAGAGGGCTGATCAATTGGTATGCAGGCAGGTATCCAGTGAAGGCGAGTGAAGCAATATTGAAATTGATAAAAGAGGCGAGAGCAAATGCGGAATATAAAGGGCTCGATCCTGATGTGATGCGGATATGGCATATAGGAACGAAGAAAGGCAGAGTTATAGAGGGTATGATGCCAAGGGCATTTGGTCGTGCAACGCCGAAGAATACCGAAACTGTCACGGTTGAAGTGATATTAAAGGAAGAGGGGAGCTGAGGTAGGTGATAGAGAAACTGTTTGTGAGGGAGGGAATAAAGAAGGTAAGACTGAACGAGTTTTTTGAGAAGGAATTAGAGAGAGCAGGCTATGGGGGAATGGAGATAAAGAGGACACCGATGGGCACGCAGATAACGGTGAAAGTCGAGAAACCCGGTATGATAATAGGTAAAGATGGTAGGAGGATAAAGAGATTGACAGAAGAGGTTGCCATGAGGCATGAATTGGACAATCCCCAACTTGATGTGCAACCAATAGAGATACCTGACCTGTGTGCAACTTTGATGGCAAACCGATTGGCGAAGTTGATAGAGCGAGGCTGGCATTTCAGAAGGGCTGGCAGGTCTATGTTGCAGCGGATAATGGAGAAGGGTACTTTTGGCTGTGAGATAGTGATGTCAGGCAAGTTGAAGGGGCCCCGAGGACGAACGGAGAAGATGGTGGAAGGATATATAAAACACTGTGGCGAAGTGGCGGAGGAGATGGTGGATCGTGGTTATGCAATAGCCAAAGTGAAATCAGGTGTTATAGGTGTGCAAGTCTGGATAGTAAGACCAGATGCTGAGCGACCGGATGCCTTTCGTATAATAAAGAAGGAAGAGCCGGAAGTTAAGGAAGAGGAGGTAAATAAAGAAGAGGAGGGAGACGGAGATAGGAAGGAATGAGTATATTTAGAATTGAAGATATAAGGAAGATGAGTGAAAAGGAGAGGAGAGAAGAGTTGGAGAGCTTGATCTCTGATTTATTACGTGAGCGAGGGATGGTAGCCACCGGAGGTGCATCTGAGAATCCGGGTAGAATAAAGGAGATAAGGAGGACAATAGCGAGGATAAAAACAGTAGAGAGTGAAATAAAGAAAGGTATAAGATGAAAGAGGATAAAATGAGTACACAGATCTGTGATAAATGTGGTTTACCGATAGATTTATGCATCTGCAAGGAGATAGCGAAAGAACAACAGGTGGTTAAGGTCACGACGGTGAAGAGAAGATTCGGGAAGATAACAACAGTGATAAAGGGTATAGACAAGAAGGAAGTGGACCTGAGAGGGCTATCAAAGGAGTTGAAGTCACGATGCGCATGCGGTGGTACGGTAAAAGAGGGTTGTGTGGAGTTACAGGGTGACCATAAAGCAGAGGTGAAGAAGGTACTGCGTGAGATGGGCTATCGGCTAGAGGATGAGAGTTGAAGATTAAAGATTTGCCCCAGGAGGAATTGATTGGGTTGATAATGGAAGTAGAAGAGAGCAGTAACAGGGATATGGAAGGACTGTTTGGTAGGATTGTGGATGAGACGAGGAACACCTTTGTAATAGAGACAGAGCAGGAGGAGAAGCGAATCCCGAAGGCCGGGAATATGTTCATATTTGTCCTTGAAGATGGTACACGAGCGAGGATAAGAGGAGATAAGCTTCTGGCGAGACCTGAGGACAGGATAAAGAGAGGTATGCAAAGATGAAGCGGGATATAGGAATAGATGTTAAGGAGCCAGATCGTGAATGTGAGGATATTAACTGCCCTTTCCATGGTAAGTTACCGGTTCGCGGGCAGATAATAGAGGGAGTAGTGGTGAGTGATAAGGCGGCGAAGACAGTTGTGGTAGAGCGGACGTATATGAAGAAGATAAGGAAATACGAGCGGTATGAAACGAGAAGGTCAAAGATTCATGCACATAATCCGCCATGTATAGCTGCGAAGGTAGGCGATGTGGTGAAGATTATGGAATGTCGCCCACTAAGCAAGACGAAGAGTTTTGTTGTGGTGGAGAAGCTATCGCTATCACAACAAGGAGAAGCATGAATTTATAAATTTACTTCGTTTAATATATTTGAAACTTTAAGGTGATGCGGGAATAGCAAAAAAATATTTAGTTTAATCCTGCATGGTGTATAGTATTGTATTATGGTCAAGATAGAAGGAGAAGGTGAGGGAGAGATAAGAATAGCACAGGTCTCCTGCGGCACTATTTACGGCAACGTGCAGCATGAGATAGAGCGTGCGGCGGAAGAAGTAGGAGCCGAGATATTCGTGCCCGAGGTTGACCTGGACTATGTGGCATCGAAGACCGAAGAGTTCGGCTATGACATGAAGAACAGTTATGGGTTGAGTGTGGCATTAGCAAGGGGGTATGCAGTGGCGGAGGGTTTGTGTGATGCCGATGCGGTATTCGTTGCCGGCTGTCACAAGTGCCCAAGAGGAGCGGTGATAAGGACAGAGATAAGGCGCATTATCCAGGATAGGACGCAATTACCAGTAGTTATGTATCCTTTTACAGAACGAACGAAAGCGGGTGAGTTATTGACGCGGATGGAAGCGCTGGTAACGATAGTGAGGAGGCGGTGGATACTGGAGCGAAAGGAGCAGGAGGGGCTCACAGCAGGTATAGATTCAGGCTCTACAACCACGAAAGCAGCGGTAATGCTCGATAACAAAGTACTTGGTGCAACATGGTCGCCCACGCGAGAAGTTGTGGACACTGCGGAGAAGGTATTTAGTAAGGCGCTTGAGCTCGCGGGTGTGAAAAGGAGCGATATAGAAGCGCTTGGAACGACCGGGTATGGAAGACATCCGTTAGGAGAGCACTTCAAGGCAGATCTGGTACAGGAGGAACTGACGGTGAACTCAAAAGCAGCGATGTATCTCGCGGGTATAGAAAAGGGTGAGGCGATGATCATTGATATCGGTGGTATGGACAACAAGATAATAACAGCAAATGATGGGATACCTGATAATTTCACTATGGGCGGGATATGCGCAGGTGCATCAGGTAGATTTCTGGAGATGACAGCACGAAGGCTGGGTGTGGACGTTGTGGAGATGGGAAAGCTGGCACTGGAAGGTGACCCATACAAGGTGAAGACAGATAGCTATTGTATCGTATTCGGGATTCAGGACCTTGTATCCGCACTCTCAATGGGTGCGAGGCGCGAGGATGTAGCAGCTGCTGCGTGTCATTCGGTGGTGGAGCAGGTGAAAGAGCAGTTGTTACAGGAGATAGACCTCAGACAGCCCGCGATAGAGGTAGGTGGTACTTCTCTGGTGGCTGGCGTGCCAAAGGCGATGAATGATGTGCTCGGATTCGATGTGATAGTGCCGAAATATCCGCAGTATATAGGTGCGATCGGAGGTGCATTGCTCTCTTCATCCTTCAGATAGCAGCAATAGCGTTGCATTTCTATTGCGTGATGTGTTTGAGATGTTAGCAAAGCGGATTATACCCTGCCTGGACTGTGACTTAGGTGTACCAGGTGGACGTGTGGTAAAGGGAGTGGAATTCAAGCACATCACGTATGCAGGTATACCCTGGGAGCTTGCAGCGGAATATGATGACCAGGGCGCTGATGAACTCGTATTCCTGGATATCACGGCGTCGCATGAAAGGCGAGAGACAATGGCGAATGTGATAGAGAAGGTTGCGAGTAAGGTCTTCATACCACTCACTGTTGGAGGCGGCATTCGAAGCATGGAAGATGCGAGGCGGATATTCAATGCAGGTGCTGATAAGGTCTCTGTGAACACTGCTGCGTTAAAAGACCCTGAACTAGTGAATGAACTCGCTGCACGGTTCGGTTCGCAGGCGTGTGTAGTGGCAATAGATGCAAAGAGGCGGTATCTGCGGAGTGAAGAGGAATTGGAGAGGGCGATGGATGAGGGAAAGGAGATAATAGATACAGGGGAGGGAAAATGCTGGTTCGAATGTTCATTTTACGGCGGCAGGAAGTTCACGGGCGTAGATGCACTGGAATGGTCGAAGGAAGTAGAGGACAGAGGAGCAGGTGAGATTCTACTCACCAGTATGGACCGTGATGGGACAAAGGACGGGTTCGACTTGGAATTGACTGCGGCAGTTTGTGAACGTGTGAATATACCGGTTATAGCCTCTGGAGGTTGCGGCACGCCCTCGCACATAAAGGATGTCTTTACCTACACCGATGCTTCCGCTGCACTCGCGGCATCCATATTCCACTATAAAGAATACTCAATTAATGATGTCAAACGCTATCTAAAGGAAAATGGCATTCATGTTCGGTTGTGATTAAGCGAGGAGAAAGCGTTACGAGAGATTGAGTTAAGGTATATTCAGGAGCTCAGGTGGTTTTAGGGCATAAAAGTTCAAAAACAGAGGAAATACGTATACGTACGCATGTGAGTAACAAGGATATAGGTAAGATAAAAGTCCGTTGGATAACTTACAGATAAACGGGGGAGATGGTTAAAATTAAAGATGGAGGAGTTCGACCAGAGGGATGTATGTATAT
>Ga0190331_1000028_pt1 | contig 24219 bp, 24 predicted proteins | sample 48720445_MG_FD_161681 | JGI IMG/M metagenome (GOLD analysis project Ga0190331, IMG submission 161681) | Hydrothermal vent sediment bacterial communities from Southern Trench, Guaymas Basin, Mexico - 4872-04-4-5_MG | ecosystem: Environmental > Aquatic > Marine > Hydrothermal vents > Sediment ... | reverse complement strand
CGTTAACACGTTTACACATTGACACATTTACACGTTAGAATTGGGAATTTCTGTTTTCCGTTTTCTATTTTCTTAACTGTATTTTGTAGGTTTGACCCCAATTCCACTACATTTGACTATTTCATTTCCTCACTATTTCACTACTCACTGATTTAATGTTTTGGCATTTTGGCCTTTGGATTTCATTTGGCATTTGGATTTTTTAGACAAAATCTTAAAATGGCAAATGATTCACCCCCGTTGAGTAGTAAAGCTTACTCCACGGAGCAAGAAGCTCAAATATCAAATCAAGCCTAAAACCCAAAAATTTAAAGTTTTAAGTGTTAAGGGCTTGTTGAAAAAAGCAGATTGCGGAGTGCCATCAAGACTGGCAAAAGCCACCCTGAAAGGGCTTGGTCTTGATGGCTTAACGGAGCAATCTGCTAAGCTATAAATAGGTTGGTGAAAGTTAACCTTGAAGTATTCTCTCATTCCACTTATTGAAATCAAAAAACCTTAATTCATTCCTACCTGTCGGCAGACAGGCCTGTTTTTAAAGATTAATGCCTAAATTCTGGGGAATGTTTAAAAACTCCTTCTTGACTTTTATTTGTCTTACTATATAAGTAAGGTAAAACAATAGGAGTAAATCTCATGAAAACTACATTAAGTGAAAAAGGACAGGTGGTTATCCCCAAAGAAATTAGAGAAAAATTGAAACTGGAAAGGGGAAACGTATTTGAAATAGAACTTAAGGGTAACTTAATCATTTTGAAACCAGCAGGGAAAACCATGAAAGTTAAACACTGGAAGGAATTAAGAGGACTTCTCAGAGGCAAGTATTCAACCCGACAGTTTCTTGAAGAAAGACAGAAGGACAGAGAAAGAGAGATTGAAAAATGAAGTTAGTCCTTGACACTTACGGTCTTATCAAGTGGTTGCTGGGGGAACCAGGATATGAAGCAGTTGAAGAATATTTGAGCAATCATGAGGTTTACATGAGCGCAATTAACTTTGGTGAGACTTATTATCGCCTTATAAAAAATGGACTTAATAACGAGGCACACAGCCTATGGATAAATAAAGACATATTTCCTATCAGATATGTTGAGTCCAACTGGAGAAGAATCAAAAAGGCTGCTGAAGTTAAGGCCTGGCATCCAGTAGCCTATGCGGATGCCTTTTGTATTGCGCTGGGAATGGAAATGGATGCTCCCATAATTACGGGAGATCCTGAGTTTAAGAAAGTAAAAGAGATTGAGTTGATATGGGTTGGTGCTTGACATCAAAATATAATAAATTTTGCTTATGATTAAAAAAGCAAGAGAAGCTATTTTGCATTGTCGTCGTTTGAGGGTGCTTACCGGAGCAGGTATTTCAGCCGAAAGTGGGGTGCCTACTTTTAGGGGCGCAAATGGTTTATGGGGTAAATATAATGTGATGGAGTTAGCCACTCCAGAAGCGTTTCAGCGTAATCCTGAGCTGGTGTGGAAATTTTATAATTGGAGACGAGAAGTTATAGCTAAAGTTAAACCCAATCCTGCACATAAAGCCTTGGTAGAATTAGAAAAAATTATCCCTGATTTTCTCCTCATTACCCAAAATGTGGACGGTCTTCACCAGCAGGCAGGAAATAAAAATATGGTGGAGTTGCATGGAAACATCTGGTGGGTGAAATGCACCACCTGTAAATATTTGGATGAAAATAGGCAAATATTACCTCCTTTACCTATCTGTCCTAAATGTGGAAGCTTATTGCGGCCAAATGTAGTTTGGTTTGGGGAGGCTTTAGACCCAGAGGTATTAGATAAAGCCATTGAAGCTATAGAAAATACTGAGGTTCTATTAGTAATAGGCACTTCGGCCGTAGTTCAACCTGCGGCTTCCCTTATCTGGCTGGCTAAAAAACATGGGGCCTTGATTATAGAGATAAATGTAGAAAAAACTGAGGCTACAGGGATAGCAGACATCACGCTTCTAGGAAAAGCAGGAGAAGTTCTACCTCAGTTGGTAAAAAGCTTTAGAGAATAAACAATGGATACGCTCATTTATAATGCTATTATTGTAACTTTGGATGAAAGAGATAGCTGGTATAATCCTGGCTATGTTTTTATTAAGGGTAATAAAATCAGAGAAGTAAATAGTGGACAACCACCAAAAGAGCTGTTTTCTCAAGCAAAAAAGGTAATTAAGGCCACAGATAAACTAGTTATGCCCGGATTGATTAACAGTCATACTCATGCTGCGATGAGCCTTTTTCGAGGCTTGGCTGATGATTTACCATTAGATAAATGGTTAAATACTTATATTTTCCCGGTAGAAAAGGCATTTGTTAATGAAGAATTTACTTATTGGGGCACACTTTTAGCAGGCTGGGAGATGATAACAAGTGGCACTACCTGTTTTGCTGATGGCTATTTTTGTGAGGATGCAGCAGTGAAGGCCTGTTTAGATTTAGGCATAAGGGGTATTTTGGCTCAAGGAATAATAGACTTTCCCGCTCCTGGTGTGCCTGACTTTAAAAAGAACATCTTCTATGCAGAGCAATTTTTAAAAAAATGGCAAGGTGTTTCGGAGTTAATTACCCCTGCCATTTTTGCCCATGCACCTTATACCTGTTCTGATAAAACCCTTAAGTTTGCTAAGAAGCTGGCTAATGATTATCAGATTTTTTTCTTTATCCATGTAGCTGAGACAAAATGGGAAGTGGAAGAAATTAAAAAAATACATGGCTTCACGCCCGTGGCCTATCTTTACCACTTAGGCATTTTAGACCCCAACACCGTCCTTGTTCATGCCAACTGGCTTACAGAAGAAGAGATGGCTATTATTAGGGATACAGAAGTAAAGGTAGTCCACTGTCCTGAAAGTAATTTAAAATTGGCTAATGGGCTTTCACCAGTACCTAAATTACTTGATAAAAATATTTTAGTAGCTTTGGGTACCGATGGGTGTGCCAGTAACAATAATTTGGATTTATTTCAAGAAATGAGTACTTGTGCAAAAATACATAAAGGGTTTTCACTTGATCCCACCATTATGTCTACCCAAACTGTTTTAAAAATGGCCACTGTTTCGCCTGCTCAAATGTTTTTTTTAAATATAGGAATGCTTAAAAAGGGAAATCTTGCTGATCTAATTATTATAAATTTTAAACAACCTCACCTTTTTCCATTTTATAATCCTTATTCACACCTAGTTTATGCAGTGCACGGAACAGATGTAAAGACAGTTATTATAAACGGCAAAATCATTGTGGAGGATAAAAAACTATTGAGTATTAATTCCCAAAAAATCAAAACAAATATTTATAATTTGGCCAATAAAATTAAACAGCATTTATCCCTATCCCCAAATCACTAAAAACCCAAGGAGATAATAAGAAGGAACCAGGTAAGGATGATAGGGGGTGATCTTTATTTTGTATCCAAATCTTCCTGTGTCTTGGCAACGAAAATTGCCTTCAAATCGATAAACGCCTTTTCTTTCTTGTAATACAGGTTTCATGAGAATGGTTTTTCTTTTTTTCAGTTCTCCTGAGATAGAAAGTTGACCATAGTATATCTCTACCTTTACTTCTTCAGGTGTAATTTCTCCTAAATGCACTAAGGCCGTAATTTTTAGTTCTTCTCCCATAGGGATTTCTATATTACCAACAGGTTCAATACCAATTATAGAAACCTTTTCCCAGTTAGTCATGATTTTAGTCTTCCATTGAGATAACTCCTTTGTTCCTTTCATGTTTTCTTGAGTCAAGTTTTGCCAATAGTGAAGAGCAGGGATATAAAAATTAGTAGTATACTCTTCTAACATGCGATGGGCATTAAACTTAGGACATAAAGAACACATGGAAATCTTTAACTTTTTAATCCATCCATGAGGTAAACCATCAGAGCCTCGATCGTAAAATAAAGGGATAATTTCATGTTCTAGCAAGTTATAAAAAGAATTGCTTTCTACGTTGGCTTGATATTCAGGGTTGTCATATTCATCACCAAAGCCAATTAACCAGCCAACTTCTGGATTATAGGCCTCTGCCCACCAACCATCTTCTGTGCTACAATGAAGAACACCATTAGCTATAGCCTTCATTCCACTTGTCCCACAAGCTTCATTAGGTTTAAGTGGAGTATTAAGCCAGACATCAGCACCTTGAACAAAATATCTGGCTACCTCCAGGTCATAGTCTTCAATGAATACTAAACGAGGTCTAAATTCTTTTCGTCTAGCCAATTCAATAATCTGTTTAATTAAGGCCTTAGCAGGTTTATCCGCAGGATGAGCTTTACCAGCTATAATTATTTGAACAGGATGCTTATCATTATTCAAAATTCTGGCCAATCTTTCTGGGTCTCTAAAAATCAGAGTAGGTCTTTTGTAGCTAGTCATCCGACGGGCCCAAACCAAGGTAAGGGCTTCAGGGTCAAGGATATCACTTATTCTTCCGATTTCAGTTTGCGATACTCCTCCCCGTCTAAATTGATTTCGTAATCGTTCTCGACAAAAGGCAACTAACCTTGCTCTCCTACGTTCACAAACACTCCAAATTTCTTCATCCGGAATCTCTAATACCCTGGCCCAAACCCTTTCACTATCTGGGTCTTCAAACCAGTGGGGGCCTAGATAACGATCGTAAAGTTCTGACATATCATGAGAAACCCAAGAAGGTACATGAATTCCATTGGTAACATGTTTTATAGGGACATCTTCTTCAGAAATCTTAGGCCAAAGTATATGCCACAATTTCTGTGAGACTTGCTGATGGAGTTTGCTCACCGCATTAATATGTCCTGAAAGTTTCATGGCCAAGATATTCATACAAAAGGGTTCATTATGGTCTGTTGGGTTTTTTCTACCCAATCCCAACAATACAGGCATAGAGATACCTAAACTGGGAGTATAATTACTAAAATAGGCTTCTATTAACTGAGGGTCAAAAATATCTATACCAGCAGGGACAGAAGTATGACTGGTAAAGACATTGCTAGCCATCACCGCCAAATGGGCAGCATCAAAAGAAATGTCACTTTTTTCCCTTAATACTCGAATCCTTTCTAAACCTGCAAAGGCAGAGTGCCCCTCATTCATATGATAAATACTGGGGGAAATGCCAAAAGTATGAAGCACTCTTACCCCACCGATGCCTAATAAGATTTCTTGACGCAGTCGTATTTCCCTATGGGCATCATATAAGCGAAATGTGGTATTTTGGATATCAGGTGGGTTTTGAGGGATGTTGGTATCTAATAAATAAAGCTTCACTCTACCAATGTTTATACGCCATATCTGGGCATATGCTTTCTGGTCTTTAAAATCTACAGCGATTAAAATAGGATTGCCATTTTTATCTTTTTCCAAGTGTAATGGCATATGATAAAAATCATTTTCAGAATAAACCTCTTTTTGTTCTCCATTACTAGCAAGCCTTTGCCTAAAATAGCCATGTTGATATAAAAGACCTATACCTACCATAGGTATATTTAAATCACTAGCTGACTTAAGTTGATCTCCGGCCAAGACACCAAGACCACCGGAGTACATAGGCAGGCAATCAGTCAAACCAAATTCCGCAGAGAAGTAAGCTACCAAAAAATCTGTTTCTTTTTTAAAAAAAGGAGAAAAATGAGGGCTTTCTATATAATTTTTGAAATTTTCATAAACACGGTTCATATAAGCTAGAAAGGAATCGTCTTTGGATAATTCTTGAATGCGTGCTCCACTAAGTTGAGATAATAAAAGCACTGGGTTATGATTTGTTTCTTCCCAGAGATGACGGTCTATGCGGCGGAAGAGGGCAATTATATCAGGATTCCAAGCAAAGCGAAGATTATAGGCTAATTCCTTTAAAGGCTTTAGATTATCAGGTAGTCGCAAAGAAACAGTAAAAATATGGAAATCATCCATATCTCTTCTCCTAATTCCTTTTCCTTCTCCAGGTGGTTCCCTCTGGAGTATCTTCTAAAAGAATACCGGCAAGCCTCAATCTTTCCCGAATAGTGTCAGCAGTAGCCCAATCTTTCTTTTTCCTGGCCTCAGATCTTTTATCAATAAGGATTTGTATTTCCTCTTTGGTTAAACTCACTCCCTGGGTAAGAAAGGTTTCAGGTGAAGATTGATATAATCCCAAAACTTTTCCTAAGGTCTTTATTTTGACAACAGCCCAGGCCAATAAGGTTTTTTCTATTTTTTCTTCTAAGTAAACATTAATTGCCTTTATACCGCTAAATAAATGTGCCAGAGCTAAGGCAGTATTAAAATCGTCATCCATCGCTTGTTTGAATTTATTTTCTAAGGCAGTTAATTGTTTATATAATGGTTTATCTTTTAATGTTTGTTCTTCAAACTTTACTGCTTTCCCTATTTTATCTTGAGCCCTTTTAAGGGTTAAATAAACTCTTTCTAGGGCATTTGTGGTTTCTTTTAAGGCAATGTCAGAAAAGTCTATAGGGCTGCGATAATGATGACTTAAGAAAAAGAGCCTTAAGGCCTCGGGATGGAATTTGGCCAATACTTCACGAATGGTGAAGAAATTTCCTAAAGACTTAGACATTTTTTCCTGATTTACCATGACAAAACCATGGTGAATCCAGTATCTAGCAAAAGGTTTGTCAGTAGCTGCCTCTGATTGAGCGATTTCGTTTTCATGATGGGGGAAAATGAGGTCCTGTCCTCCTCCGTGAATGTCCAATGTCTCACCTAAATATTTCATACTCATGACTGAGCATTCCAAATGCCATCCTGGTCTTCCTCTTCCCCAAGGACTTTCCCACCAAGGTTCATTTGGTTTGGCCTTTTTCCAAAGAGCAAAGTCTAAAGGATGGCGTTTTTGAGGATTTATTTCTACTCTTGCCCCGGCTAACATCTCATCCAGGGTTCTTCCAGAGAGCTTACCATATTGGGGAAACCTTTCTACACTAAAATACACATCTCCATGGGCAGTATAGGCATAGTCTTTTTGAAGTAATTTCTCAATTAAAGTAATCATTTCTGGAATGTGTTCCGTAGCTTTGGGTTCTATATCAGCTCTGGCTACACCTAATGCCTCCATATCTTCATAAAATGCCTTAATAAAGTATCGGGCAATTTCATGAGGAAGTTTATGCTCTTTTTGGGCACGTTTAATGATTTTATCATCTATGTCGGTAAAGTTACGGACAAAAGTAACATTATAATTTAAGTAACGTAAATACTTAACAATAACATCAAAGACAACCGCTGAACGGGCGTGTCCTATATGGCAATAATCATAAGCAGTAATACCACAAACATATATCTTCACCTTTCCTGGTTGTAGCGGAATAAACTTTTCTTTTTTCTTATTAAGGGTGTTATAAATTCGCAATGCCATTTTTCTAACCTACAATTGTAGCGGTTAAACTATGTTTGTCAAGGAAATAAAGGATTGAACATCCCCCAAAATTTAGCCGTATACTGTGCTCCTTTTAAAAGTCCCTTAACAACGATTTTTAATGGGAGGGCTTTTTAGGCTGTTGATAATTGAATGGAGCTAACTTTTTTATAAATTAGCAGTCTTTTGCTCCAGTGTCCTTAGGCGGGTTAAAATATCTGATGTAACACTTTCTTCTCTTTTAATCCGCTCCATTTCTTGAGCTATTTTTCCTACCTGAAAGGTTAGTTGATCAATTCTGTTATTGGTAGCATCAATTCTGGCAGTTAACTCAGTCCTTACCTCATCCATCTTATCAGTTAACTCAGCCTTCACATTATCAATACGGTTATTTGTCTCATCAATCCTGCCAGTCAATTCAGCTCTCACTTCATCAATACGGTTATTTGTCTCATCAATTCTGTTGTTGGTAGCATCAATTTTGGCAGTTAACTCAGCCCTCACATTATCAATACGGTTATTCGTCTCATCAATTCTCTTATTTGTTTCATCAATCCTTCGGCTCTGATCCACCAAGTGGCTATTCACATCATCTAGCCTCTTGTTAATAAGGCCCAAGGAGGTTTTAATCTCAGCATTTTCCTCTTTAATGCTATTCAGTTCAGGGACAATCATTTCTTGAAGAGCCGTCCTGACTATGTTAGTTACATCCATTTTCCTTCCCCCTTTCATATTCTTAACTGAAATTTTTAGATTTTTCAACCCAAGTCTCGCAGTTTTTCCCTGAAATTGTCATATTTCAAAAAGGAGAGTGGTCATTGGGAAAATCAAATGTAGTGACCGCAAAAATCAGGATCTTTGTCTTAAAAATCTTAAAAAGGTAAACTTAGATAGTCTATCATCAAGGGAGATTTAAATATGAGCTGATGTTTCCCTTTTTAGAACAGTTTGGCGTGGAGTTAAAGTGACTGTTTCTAAAAGTTTCTTATTATTTATCCACAGTTTTTGGGTTAGCTGGTGATTTAAAGCATGGCCTGCTTTATAGGCATCTATCTTGGCTATCAAAGGATGACCCAAAAGGGCTAAATCGCCTAACAAATCCAGAATTTTATGTCTCACAAACTCATTTTGATATCTCAGTCCTTCTTTATTTATCACTCTAAACTTATCAATCACAATAGCATTGTCTAGGGACCCACCCAGAGCCAGTCCTTGCGACCTCAAATATTCCACATCTTTCAAAAATCCAAAAGTTCTCGCCCGACTGATTTCCTTTTCAAATTGATTTGCTGAAAAATTGAAGGTATACATTTGCTTTTTTAACAATGGATGGTCAAAGTCTATTACAAAATGTATTCTTAACCCTCCTTCAGGAAAAGGTTTCATCCTAATCCAGCTATTTCCATTCTTTACCCTCAGTGGTTTTTTTAACATTAGAATTTTCTTAGGGGTTGACTGAGCCTTAAGTCCTACACTTTTTATAAGATAGACAAAGGGAGCAGCACTGCCATCCATAATAGGAACTTCCGGTGCGTCTACTTCTACGATGGCATTATCTACACCCATACATAAAAAGGTAGCTAATAGGTGTTCCACTGTGCTAACGGTAACACCATTTTCACCAATGGTTGTGGCCAACCGATTATCAACTACATTATTCCTTAAGGCCTTAACTTCTGGTCTTCCAGAAAGGTCAACTCGTTTAAAAATAATTCCCGTATCCGCTGGAGCAGGACGGATTTTCAAATTTACCTTTTGACCCAAATGCAAACCTATACCTGCACACCTAATTTCATCTCTTAAGGTCTTTTGTGTCCAAACCATGCTTTTTTTCTTTTTGCAAAATAAATGCCTAGTTTTTTATTCATTTAATAATCCACATTTATTGCCTAATTCTCAAGGCAACCCTGAAATTCTTGTAAGAAAAATCACACGAAAGACGCACTTTTTGTGTGATTTTTAACACAATTAAAATATACGGGCAAAAATTTTATCTATATGACGTAAGCAATACTTTAAATCAAAAATTTTTTCTATTTCTGCTGGGGTAAGATAATCCCTTATTTCCTTATGAGATAAGATTTGAGTTTTTAAGTCTTTTTCTCCCTGCCAAACTCTCATGGCACAATCCTGTATTATTTCATAGGCCCTTTGTCTAAGCAGACCTTTTTTGACTAAGGCCAATAACAAACCCTGGGAAAAAATAAGACCTTTGGTTAAATTGAGGTTTTTTAGCATCCTTTCAGGATAGACCTGCATATTAGCCAAGATTTTTTTAAGGCGATGTAACATAAAATCAACTAATATAGTAGTATCTGGCATAATTACCCTTTCTACTGAAGAATGACTGATATCTCTTTCATGCCATAAGGCTATATTCTCCAATGCTGCCAGGGTATTGCTCCGCACCAATCGGGCCAGGCCACATAAATTTTCACATTGAATGGGATTCCGCTTATGAGGCATGGCTGAAGAACCTTTTTGGCCTTTAGTAAAAGGCTCTTCCACTTCCAACACTTCCGTGCGTTGTAAATGTCTTATTTCTAAAGCAATTTTTTCTATAGTGCCTGATAAGATAGCAAGAGAAGTGAAGTAGTGAGCATATCTATCCCTTTGGATAATCTGATTAGAAATAGGTGCTGGGTTTAGCCCTAATTTACTACAAACATAACTTTCTATCTCTGGGTCTAAATGAGCAAATGTTCCCACTGCCCCAGAAATTTTCCCATAACTTATATCTTCTTTTGCCTGTTGCAAACGTTTTTTATTTCGCTTCATTTCTTCATACCAGAGGGCAAGCTTTAAACCAAAGGTGATGGGTTCAGCATGAACACCGTGAGAACGACCAATCATGGGTGTATCTTTATGGGTAAATGCCTGTTCTCTTAAAATAGACATAACTTTTTCTACATCTTCCAAAATAATTTCCATTGCTTTCTTTAATAAGACTGCATTAGCTGTATCTAAAATATCAGAAGAGGTCAGGCCTAGATGCAAATATCTTCCTTGTAGGCCAATGTTCTCCTCTACATTAGAAATAAAGGCAATCACATCATGTTTCACCTGGGTTTCAATCTCTGCTATCCTTTCCACAGAAAATCTAGCCTTTTCCTTTATCTTAGCTAAGGCTTCTTTGGGGATAACTCCCTTTTCTGCCCAGGCCTCACAGACTAAAATTTCTATATCTAACCATTTTTGATATTTGTTTTTTAGTGACCATATTTGGGCCATTTCTGGACGACTGTAGCGAGAAATCATCTTATTTAGTCTCCTTTTTTATTTCTATTTTTTCTCCTATATTGGCCTTTAATTTATGTTTTGCGCTACCCATAGACTGGGCAATTTCCAGATATTCACTACTACCCCAAATGGCTAAAATTTCTCCAGGTAAAACAGCCAGATAGTGAGGGGCAATATTTTTTAAAACAATATTTTTTATTTTAACAGAAAAACCTTTATTTCCTATAAAATTTTGAAATTGGTGTTTGGAAATGTTGGTAATTAGATTGCCAAAATGGTCAATATAAATTACCTCTCCTTTAAGAAAGTTGCCTTCTACTTTGGGTAGAGGCCATTCAAGCCGCTGATAATCATAAACTTCTATACCCAGTTCTTCACATGTTTTACCTAAAGAGAGATACCCAGCTATAGGTGCAAAGACATCCCTGGCATGGAAAGTAACACTTATTTCAGGCAAAAAATATTTAGGATTATTCAAATGAAATACCTGTACTGGCTCTGTTTGGTAAATTAATTCTAAAATACCATTATCAGGAGCAATAAAGAAAAAACTTGGTGTTTTCACTAATAGTGGCCGACGTTCACTGCCCACCCCTGGATCCACTACCGCTACATGAATAGTGCCTTTTGGAAAGAATCCATAAGCAGATCTTAATAAAAAGCTAGCTTCTTTGACAGATTGAGGTCTAATTTTATGCGTTAAATCCACAAGCTGCACATGGGGATTGATGTTTAAAATTACACCTTTCATTATTCCTACATAAGCATCCTCCAGGCCAAAATCAGTTATAAGGGTGATGATAGACATCTTATTTTAAACGACGGACCCTTAAGGCTTCAGCACCATAGGCAGTAGCAAGGAGAAAAGCACTAAGAATAAGCCACATGATATCACTTTGTCCCAAAAAACGAAAAAAATGCATGAGCAATTTTGCACCCAGGATACTAGTTACCAGCCGAATAGAAAATTTGATATACCAAGGCATCGAATTAATAAGAAACCAAGGCTCTTTATGATTAGGGGCTATTAATTACATCTGGCGGTAAGGACTGGGGCCTAGCTCTTTCAATTGTTGAGTCATTTCCGTTACTACCTTGGCAAACTTCTCTGCTTCTGCTGCAGAAATCCATTCTAAGCGAAACCTTTCTGGTTCCAGCCCAAAGTCTTCCAACATTAACTGAATAGCTTCAGCTCTATCCTGTGCTCTTTTATTACCTTCCAGGTAATGACATTCACCCAAATGTCAGCCAGCCACCAGAACCCCATCTGCCCCTTTGGTCAAGGCTTCAATGACCAAATTGGGGTGCACCATGCCTGAACACATTACCCGAATAATACGAATACTGGGTGGATATTGAATCCTAGAAGTACCTGCTAAATCTGCCCCAGCATAAGCACACCAGTTACACAAAAAACCAATGATAATGGGTTCAAACTCCTCAGCCATAATTAACACCCTCCTCAGAATATAAAATCACACTCTCTTTATGACACAAAATAATCTCTTTCGTCAAGGTTTTTTCTGTAAAATAGTCAAAATATCCTTTAATTCTCTCTTTACTTCTCTTAAAACAGACTGTTGTTTTAAACGTTTAATCAGTTGTTTTTTCGCTCCTTGAACAGTAAATCCTTCTTCATAGAGTAATCTTTTTATTTCTAGGACTATTTTTACATCTTTTGGCTTATATAGCCGATGAGAAGAGAAACGATGGGGGCGAATTTCCTTAAACTCCTTTTCCCAATATCGCAATACATAGGGTTCAACACCCACTATTTGACTTACCTCACTAATTTTAAAATACCTTTTATTTTTCAAATCTTCTGGCATAATTTTTTCCTACCCAATTTAAATCAATTAGTCAAATTTTGGAATGGGAGGCGTTAATCTTTAAAACATTGATAAATTAAGGATTTTTGGCGTTCAATAAGTGGAATAAGAAAAAAAACACACTTTAACTTTCACCAACCTTCGATTTTTCAAGAGCACACTGCAAAGCGCTGTCAAAGCCGTAAGCCCAAAGGGTGCGGAAACGAAGCAGCTTTGACAGCAAGCGAAGCGGCGTGCTAAACTAGGGAACAAGTTGGGTAAACATAATATGCATCATGCATCTGGGTTTTTCAACCAGCTGATATTAAGGGAAAAGATTTTAGCATGAATTTTCAGCACATTTTGGACTTCAAGGTGCGAAAAAAATTCATTCTTCAGGGCTGAATTAATAATAATTTAATTGAAAAAAGGAAATATTTATGGTATTATCACGGCGAAATTGTAATTGGAGTTTTAAAATCGTAATATGGCTCGATTTTTAATAGCGGTAGAAGAGTTGGCTTTAAAAAATTTATTAAATAATACCTTGGGAAAAGAAAATATTCTTGAATTTTGTCCTTACGAATCTGAGATACTAGAAAAGTTAAAAAGTATAAATTATGATTTGATTGTCATAGATATGGAATTGAAAAATGCGAATGGAATGAAGTTACTAGAATCTGCTAATTTTATGGCACCAACTAGTCCCACAATTGTTATTGGTCATAATCGCACGGAACGGGTAGTAGAGACAATAAAAAAGGGTGCTTATGACTTTATAGCAAAACCTGTCTCTGGTGAAAAGATAAAAAATACTATTGAGAAAGCCTTAGAAAATAAAAGTCTTAAATATGAAATTGATTATTTAAGGCGGCAACAAGATATTGTCTATGACCTTGATAAGATCATTGCCAAAAGTCCTTCCATGAAGAGGATAATTAGCGTTATAAGAAAGGTATGTAAAACAAATTCTACTGTTTTAATGACAGGAGAAACTGGTACAGGAAAGAGCTTTCTCGCGGGAGCGATTCATTTTAACAGCCATCGCAAAAAAAATCCTTTTGTGGAAATCAATTGTGCTAATATTCCTGAAACCTTATTAGAAAGTGAATTATTTGGACATGAAAAAGGAACATTTACAGGAGCTACAAAAACCAGGATAGGTAGGTTTGAGCAAGCGAATAAAGGAACTGTCCTTTTAGATGAAATTGGGGACACACCTCTTGCCTTACAAGCAAAGATGTTGCGTTTTTTGGAACAAAGGACTTTTGAAAGATTGGGAGGAAATAAAACTATTTATTCGGATGTCCGGATTATAGCCACCACAAATAAAATCTTGGAGGAAGAAACTCAAAAGGGAAGATTTAGAGAAGATCTTTATTACCGGATTAATGTAATAAATATCTCTTTACCTCCTTTAAGGGAACGAAGAGAAGATATAGAGGATTTAGCTCTCTATTTTTTGAAAAAACATTCTCGAAATATAAAAAAAGATGTTAAGGGATTCCACTCCGAGGTATTGGAAATGTTTAAGCATTATCATTGGCCAGGTAACATTCGCGAACTATCAAATGTTATAGAAAGGGCCGTCTTACTTACTGAAGACAAAATAATTCAAAAAGATAGTATAAAATTGGGAAGAGATGATTACAATAACTTTCCTCAAAGTAAATCTCCAATTCAATCCTTGTTGGATGTTGAGAGAAAAACAATAATAGACGCACTGAACGAATCTTTATGGATTCAAAAAGTGGCTGCTGAAAAATTGGGCATATCTAGAAGGGTATTAAATTATAAAATCAAAAAACTAGGTATCAAGCATCCCCGTTGGAGAAAAAATATTTAAAAAATTACTAAAAAGTTATAACCCAAAATCCGCGATTGATTTTTGGATAAAAAATCTGGACTATTTTTATTCTAACAGCTTAATTATTTTAATTGAGCTTGGCCATTGAAAAAAAAGCGCACTTTTTCTTGAAACTATTCTCTGTTAAGGAGGAGCGCAGCGTTCTTTATTTGTGGGTTTTCTTTTAAACTCATTACGGATTTGTGCTCCAAAAGTTGGCTTAAAAATATATAATCTGACTGAATAATTAACTAGTTTGACCTCTCCTTTTCTTCGTTTTTCTTGGTAAAGGGAACAACTGATTTTTCTTTTAAATGAAATACCCTGCCCTCAAAAATGCCACCTTCTGTAATAGCTAGTCTGTCAGTATGTAATTCCCCTTCAAAAATCCCTGTTTTCTGAATTTCTATAACTTCCTTAGCTACAATTTTTCCCGTAACCTTACCCCAAATGGTAAGCTTGTTTGCCTCTAACTCTCCTTTCACTTGTGCTTTTTGTCCCACTGTCAACCAATCTGCCTTTATGTTTCCTTCCAATCTGCCTTCCAGATGTAATCCTCCTTTAATTTCAATATTCCCCTTTACAAAGGCATTTTCACCTAGAAAGGAATCTAGATCTCTTTTGGTTTTCTTTTTCCACCACATTTTTTATCCTTGAGCAAACTTTATTTTTTCTTTGATATAAGGTAAAGGATTTATCCTTTTTCTATTTTTCCAAACCTCATAATGAAGATGAGACCCTGTGCTTAAGCCCGTTGAACCCACATAACCAATAATATCTCCTCTTTTTACTTCCTGTCCTTCTTTAACAATGTATCTCTTTAAATGGGCATAAAGGGTAGAATAACCATACCCATGCTCAATAATCACAAAATTGCCATTTCCTTTTGTTCTACCTCTATAAACCACTATCCCATTAGCCGTGGACTTTACAGGTGTGCCTATGGAAGCTGCAATGTCTATCCCATGATGGAAATCCTTTAAGCCCGTTATAGGATGAATCCGCCAACCAAAAGAAGAAGAAATATAACCTGAGGTAGGCCAACCTAGTGGAGTTGCCAGATAGATAGATTTTTGTTTTTTCAAATATATCTTTAAAGAAGAAATGCTTTCTATTCTCTTTTCTATTTCTTGTTTTATATTTTCTATTTCTACCGCCCCACTTGATGAAGGTAGGTCTTTAAATTCAGCCTCCTTGATGATTTCTTCTTTGGAGCCCAATTTCAATAAACTCCTTAGTTTTTGCTCGGTTTGTTTCAACTGAATTAATGTATTTTTAAGAGAAGCCACATCTTGTTGATATTTGTTTTGCCAAGAAATAAGTTGTTTTTTGGTTTGATGCAGTTTAAAGTAGGGCAAACTTATTGCCCAAACCGTGATTGCTAAGAAAAAAACTCCAAGCAATATCAATCCCCATAAAGGAAACACTCTTTTAAAAAATTTGTCCTTTTTATAGGGCACAATTATTATACTTATTGGCATTAAAAACAGATTCCACAGCCTTTTCATGCCCATCACTCCTTAAGTTTTTAAGAAATACATATAAAGTTTTTCATTAATTGTCAAGAAAAAATTGCTGAAGTTTCCGCGTAATGTTAGTAAATAAGACAAAATTTATGATCTAGCAATTGACAACCTTTGGGCTTTGCTTTAAAAAGAGATTATGCGTGTTTCGAAGTGGATGGCCACAAAAGTCATCACTGTAACTAAGGAAACAGATATTAAACAAGCACTCCGGCTTATGGAAAAGTATTCTATCAGACACTTACCTGTAATTGAAAAAGACCAATTTATAGGATTTGTCACTGAGAGTGATTTACGTCCACTTCTCCTTCCCGCTATGTTAGAAGACATCAAGGTAAAAGATGTAATGATTACTGAACCTGTAGTGGTAAATCCTGATACAGACATTGAAACTGCAGCCAAGTTAATTTATCAATATAAAATAGGCGGATTGCCAGTAATAGAAGAGGAAAAAGTGGCAGGAATTATTACCACTACTGATATCCTTAGAGCCTTTATTGAGATAATGGGAATTCTTATGGCTGGTTCACGGCTGGATATAGCTATTGGAGATGCTCCTAATGCCTTTAAAGAAGTATGTGACATTATTTCCAACTGCCAGGGACGGATCATTAGCCTAGGTATCTTACCCAACGAAGAGGAAACAATTTATGCCTTCCGTTTAGAAAAATGCGATTTAAAACCTATTGTGAAGGCGCTTTCCACCTCTGGTTATAAAGTAATCTCTACTTTTCCCTAGAAAATGCGATGGAAACCAAATGATCTGGTGTTAATCCTTTCACCTGAGGGGAAACGTTTCTTAGTCCGGATAAAGCCCAAAAAGTTTAGCACCCATCATGGGGAGATTAATTTAGAAGAATTAACTCAATTTTCCCCTGGAGATGTAATTTATACCCACAAAAATATACCATTTATTACTGCAAAGCCTACACTTTATGACCTCATTTTCCGTATTAAGCGTATTACTCAAATTATTTATCCTAAAGAATTAGGCTATATCCTTATGCGATTAGGCATCAGACCAGGGAGTAAGGTGATAGAATGTGGGAGTGGGAGTGGTGCTTTAACTCTGACCCTTGCCTGGTGGGTAAGACCTAATGGCCGTGTTTATAGCTATGAAAAAGAGGGGCGATTTGTAAAAATATGTTTGGAAAATTTAAATTATGTCGGGTTGAAAGAATGGGTGGAGTTGAAACATAAAGACATAGAAAATGGCTTTGATGAAAAAAATGTGGATGCCATATTTTTGGATGTAAAAACGCCATGGATTTATTTCCGTCATGCCTGGGAAGCCTTAAAAGGAGGATGTGTATTGGGTATCTTAGTACCCACTACCAATCAAATAACGGAATCATTGAAGTTTCTTGAAAAAAACTTGTTTAAAGATATAGAAATTATAGAAATCCTTTTACGCCGTTATAAGACAGTAGCAGAGAGATTGCGACCAGAAGATAGAATGGTAGCCCACACAGGCTATCTCATCTTTGCCAGGAAGGTAAATGATAAGTAAATGGTTTATAGAAACTGTTTTGAAAATGCTTCCTTTTTCAGCCATTGAGCCTTTGGCTAAATTTATTGCACTTTCAGCTTACTTTGGGCTTGGTAAACGTCGGAGATTCGCTTTAGCTAATCTAAAACTGGCTTTTGGGGAAAAACTTTCTCCCAAAGAAAGAGATAAGATTTTAAGAAAAAACTTGTTTTTATTTATCAGAGGAGTATTGGAAACAGGGAAATCTCTTTATTTATCTCCTGATTTTTTCTCTACCCACTTTGTTTTTGTAGGAGAGGAGTATTTAAAAGCTGCCTATCTTAAGGGTAAGGGAGTTATTACTGTGAGCGCTCATATGGGTAACTTCCCCCTATTTATAATTTATTTGGCCTTAAAGGGTTATCGTGTAGCAACTATTGCCAAAATACCCAAGAGAGGTCCTTTAGCTGAACTGTTTGAATCTCTTTCTAAAAAATTTGGGTTTTGTTTTATCCAAGCTCGGGGCAGAAAAAAAGCAGCCCGTGAGGCCTTAAAACACCTTCGTCAAGGAGGACTGCTTTTTTTACAAGTAGACCAAAATGCCCCTCAACATCGGGCAATGATTCCCTTTTTTGGTTATTCAGTTCCCACTCCCAGGGGACCGGTGCTTCTGGCCAAAAAAACAGGTGCATCTATTTTACCTGTTTTTATCTTAGATGAATCTAATTTTTACCATCGGGTATTTATTGAACCCCCACTAAAATTGGGGGAAAATGTAGATAATAACCTTATCTACCTAATGCAACGCATTGAATTATATGCCCGTCGTTATCCAGAGCAATACTGGTGGTGGCATCGACGTTTTAAGAAATATATTGATTACAAACGATTATAAAATATATGGAATCAGCGGCGAGTTTGAACTGGTGCAGGCACAATATTTAGTTTATTTTCTTAATCCTAGGGTTCTGGTTTTATAATCACGGCAGCGATCAGGTCATAGAGGCCTGTAAATAGAATAATCACAAGGTCAAAAAAATTTGCCTTCACATCTTTTGCTGTCAACAAGGTTAACTTTACCAACCTATTTATAGCTTAGCAGATTGCTCCGTTAAGCCATCAAGACCAGGCCCTTTCAGGGTGGCTTTCGCCAGTCTTGATGGCACTCCGCAATCTGCTTTTTAAAAAGTAGAGTTGGTTGGAGGGAATAAAATATTATTCTTTCTCACCAACCTTAGATTTTTCAGGAGCACGCGGCGCAGCGCTGTCAAAGCCGTAAGCCCAAAGGGTGTGGAGTGAAACGGAGCAGCTTTGACAGCAAGCGAAGCAGCGTGCTAAACTAGGAAACAGGTTGGGTAAAGGAATAAAATGTCTTAATGTGCATCTGATTTTTTTCAACAGCCTGTCAAGGGAGGACTTTGCCTCCCTTGATTTTTTTGATTAAAACTCAATTGCCAGTTGGGTAAAGAATAAAGAGCCATTAGTTGGATGATCAGTAGGGTCTCCTCCGCCATATCCTTCATTATAATCATTATAGGCATAAGCTAAAGACCAGGTAAGGTAATCATGGAGGCCAATATTGGCACCAACTGCATATCTATTTCTGGGTATTTCATAAATTTCCTGAGCATCTAAAGAGCCTTCATATCTAAACATCACCTCTACTGGTTTGGGTAAAGGCACATAATTCTCAAGCGCAGCACCTAGTTCTACTCCCCAGACTCTAGGACGGGCTCCTTTTTTCCCAGAACGTCCCATAAGTCCTTGTTTTTCAAGTGTTGATGTGGCAGTCATATATTCTGCAGTAAAATATAGACCTCTATATTCACCGCTAGCATAAACAGCTACTCCATCAATGTCTTTTTCACTACTAAATTCTCCATCCCATGCACCTTCTTCATCAAAGTAATCTTTGAACCCGGAGGAATCAAGCACATTATTAATCCAAGAACCTCCTATTTCAAAATTATAATCTTCCGTTGAAAAATTATAACACACATTAAAACCAAAGGTATCTACTTGTCTATTTTCATTACTATCACTTACATCGGCATAAACCGCAAAACCCTCCAGCGTAATATTAGAAGGCCCAAAGTCCTGAGTATATCCAATGATAACACCTGGGTCCCAAATTTCACCAAAATAAAGGGTGAGTGGCAAGTTTATAAATGGGTCATCTGGAAAGTGGGTATATTCTTCTCTTTTCCCAAAGGGGTGATAAAGCAAGCCAGCAGTAAGATATAAAGGCATATTCTCTGTTGGTCCCAGCGTGACATGACCTTCATCAATAAAGAATTCATCCACTTCAAACAGAGGCACTACAGCAACATTTATCCACTCAGCCACCTCTGCCTCTATAGCCAATGCTGCAGTGGTAAGCTGAATTTCTGAATCTTCTACTCTACCCTTCACATTTTTATGACCAATACTCTCTAGCCAAAAACCAGCTTCTAATTCACCGTGAAACTCTATTCTCTCAGCTATAGTATCAATAATGCCCTTTTCCACCTCAGCAAAACAAAAACTACTAAAAAGCATAAAAACCGCTAACAATGTGCCTACTTTTTTCATGACATCCTCCTTCTTATATTTTCTTTTAATCTAGCAATATCTCCCGTTACCCTAATTGTTGCGCTCAATTATTTCACCTCCCATATCTAAACCCAGATGACCGCATCCTGGGAAAGTTCCTTTCCGCATCTCATCTAATAATGCCACTTTATCCATCTCCATAAATTATTTATCTTAACTAAATTAAATAGTTTAATTAAGATAAGCCATTTATCATAAGATTTTTTTCTTGTCAAGAGGATTGACAAAATTTCAGTCCTGAAGAATGATTTTTTTCGCGAGAGGCCCTGGCAGGAGTTCGTCAAAGTAATTTTCATAGAAGGTTAACTTTACCAACCTATTTATAACTTAGCAGATTGCTCCGTTAAGCCATCAAGACCAAGCCCTTTCAAGAGTGGCTTTCGCCAGAGCCGTAAGCTCAAAGGGTGCGGAAACGGAACGGCGTGCTAAACTAGGGAACAGGTGGGATAAAGATAATACAAACTGTAGAGATTTATTATTTTTATAACAAAGGAATTTTCACTATCTGGTTATTATCACTGCTCCTTTTAACAACTCTTCTAACTCCTTGCGTATTTTTTGACTTGCTGATATTCTTTTTATGGGTGGCCTCCTTTGTTTTGGTATTTTTTGTCAAGTTTGTCATTATAACTCAGGCCACCCTTTTTTATAGGAATTTTATAGGAAGTATAGGACATCACCGTAAAAGGAGGTTTATAGATGATTACAGCATTTGTTCTTGCTAAGGTAGAGAAAGGGGAAATTCAAGAAGTAGCATCAAATTTAGGTGCTTTTGAAGAAGTAAAAGAAGTCTTTTCCATAACTGGAGAATATGACCTGTTAGTAAAGGTGCAAGTGAAGGAATATGAAAACATGTCAGATATTGTTACAGAAAAGTTTCAAAAAATAGACGGTCTATTATATACTAGAACGATGATGGCATTTAAGACTTATAAATTTTTTGATTTATCAGAAGGCATTGTACCACCTCTATATAAGAAAGAGGTAGAAAAGACCCCAGAAGAAGGTAAAAAAATAGCAAAATCAGTTCTTTCAAAACTTACTCAAGGAATAGATCTAAGCCGCATAGAGGTATTCTCTCTTATTGATGCTATTAATAAGAACATCCTTACAGACGTCCAGATTGCTGGTTTTTTAGTTGCTCTTATAACAAAAGGGCCAAGTGTAAATGAGGTAGCATGGATTGCTCAGGCAATGAGAGATTGTTGCATTCCTTTAAAGACCTCAATCCCATTTGATAAACTAACAGACACATGCGGAACAGGTGGCGGATTCTCTACATTTAATGTAAGCACTGCAAATGCTATTCTTACAGCCTCTGCTGGTGTGCCAGTTGTAAAACATGGCAGTAGATCTATATCTTCATCTTCAGGAAGTGCTGATGTGCTTAAGGCATTAGGAGTAAAAATAGATCTACCCTCTAAAAAGGCCTCAGAGCTTTTAGAAAAAATAGGCATATGTTTTTTATATGCGCCTAATTTTCATCCTGTGATGATGAAAGTGTTTGTGCCAGAGAATCAGTTAGGTATAAAGACCATATTTTTCACGGTAATAGGTCCTTTAATAAATCCTGCAGGAGCAAAAAATCACATGATGGGAGTATATAGGCCCGAACTTGTGGGAATGGTAGGAGATGTAGTGTCTCAAATGGATTTTAGACATGTAATTGTAGCTCATGGGCTTGACGGTCTTGATGAAATCTCTACTGTTGGAAAAACCTCTATTGCAGAAATAAAAGAGGGAAAAATAAAAAAATATGAGATTTCTCCAGAAGACTTTGGAATAAGAAGATGTAACCTAGAAGATCTTGCAGGAGGCGGTCCAGAATATAATGCTCAGATTATAAAAGATATATTTTCTGGAAGAGAAAAAGGAGCAAAAAGAGATTTTCTTGTTATAAACTGTGCTGCTACTTTATATGTAAGTGGAAAGGCTAAGGATATAAAAGAGGGAATGGATGTGGCAAATAGCCTTATAGACAGCGGAGCTGCTATGAAAAAACTGGAACAACTTATAGATTACTCAAACAGAGCTTAATATGTCTCTTTTAAGTAGTATAGAAATAAGAAAAAAACAAAAACTGTTTCCAGTTATTTCAGAGATAAAGTGCAGATCTCAAAAAATGGGTGATTTGCTGAAAGGAAGAAATCCACTGAAGCTTTTAAAAAAGATGGAAACTTGCAGTGTTGCTGGGATAAGTGTTGTAACAGAAAGTGAATATTTTGGTGGAAGTATGGATCTTCTAAAGAAAATAGCTTCTTCAACATCTCTTCCTGTGCTTCATAAAGACTTTATAAAAGATGAAGAGCAAATAAAAGAGTCAAAGAAAATAGGTGCTTCTTCTATACTGCTCATAGCATCAATGTTAAGCGAAAAAGAGCTTGAAGTTCTTGTTGAAACTGCTAAAAGGGTTCAAATAGAAACCCTTGTAGAAGTTCACACCTTAGAAGAGGTAGTATTAATAAAAAATCTTGAATGTGATATGATTGGCATAAATAACAGAGATATAAAAATCTTAGAAACAGATAACTCTGGGGTTGAAGTTACAGAGTCAATAATAAAAAGACTACCAAAAAGAAAACCAATTATAAGTGAAAGTGGCATAATGGGGCGAGATGATGCGATAAGAGCAAAAAAAGCAGGAGCAGATGCAATCCTGGTGGGTACAGCAGTTATGCTTGCAGACAATATAAAAAGATTTCTAAATGAGCTGATCCAAATAGGATGGTCAGAGTAAAGATATGCGGTATAACAAGTGAGGATGATCTTAAACTCTGCATCAGTTGTGGAGTAGATGCACTAGGCTTTGTCGTTGAATATCCAGTACCTGTTCCATGGAATTTGAAAATTGAAAATGCAAAGATACTTATGAATAAAGTGCCTCCTTTTGTTTCAAAAGTAGCTGTTGTTGGAGGGGAATATGAAAAAGTGCTACATATAGCAAATACTCTAAAGCCTGATATAATCCAATTACATGGAAACGAGTCTTTGAAAACTACAGAAAAGCTTATATCAGAGCTTAAAAAATTAAAAATAAGAGTAATAAAGGCTATAAGATTTTCTGCTGAAACAGGAAAACTTATTTCTGAGATACAAGATCCTATAAGGCTATGTTTTGTTTTGCAAAATATGGGAGCAGATGCAATGCTTGTAGATTCTCAATCTGAAAGTATGCCAGCAGGCACAGGAAAAAGAGTTAATTGGGAAATTGCTTCTAAGATTCGTGCCTCTATAACGCTACCACTTATACTTGCAGGTGGACTTAATCCAGAAAATGTTTATGAAGCTATAAAGACAGTAAGGCCTTTTGCAGTAGATGTAATAAGTGGTGTTGAGGAAAAAAAAGGTAAAAAAGCACCAAAGAAGGTAAAAAGTTTTATACAGGAAGTAAAAAAGTGGACTCCACATGTTACAAACCAAGAGGAATAGGACACTCTCCCTTTAAAGAACCAAAAAGAGTGCCTATTCAACCCATATTTGCAGAAAAGGTTGAAGGAAAAAATGGTGCAGGTTTAGGAATTTTTCTTGTTTGTTTCCTGCGCCTATTTCCACCCATGGGGTAAAAAAATAGATTAAGGAGCAACTTTTAAGATAGAATGGGAATTGTCAAGAAACTAAAAGCACCTTTTGAAAAACATCTTAATATGAGCATAGTTGAGGCAAAGGGAGGCTGTGCTAAAGTAATGATGCCTTATTGCAAAAAATTTACTAATCCTAATGGTTCAATTCATGGAGGAGCTATTGTTTCTCTTGCCGATACAGCTATGGCAGTGGCTATTTTCTCTAAATATCCGCATAGTTCTTTTTATACGGTAAAGTTAGAGGTAAAATTTAAATCACCTGCAGATAAAGGAAAAATATTTGCCGAAGCAAAGGTAATAGATAAAAGAAAGAGATTTGTTTTTGGCAAGGTAGAGATAAAAAATAGCAAGGATAAGTTGTTAGCACAAATTTTAGCTACTTTTTATCTTACTGAGACTGTGGGGTCACCCATTAAAAGGTAAAAGTCAAGACAAAAATCCCTCCTCCTATGTTAATTGTCAACAACTACTCTACTCTCAAAATACCAAACCATTTATCGAAAGCCCCCATTAGGCTGGAGATAAATGGTAACCTTTACTAGCTGATGTCAGCTTAAAATTATTAAAATCTTCAAACACCCAATCGTTCTTTAACATCTCTTTTTAACTCCTTTCTTTTTAACTGCGATTTTACCCTTTTGAAATCGCATTTTACAGGACTTTTTACCGATGATAACCCTTTATATGATTATCAGGTGTCATTGGCCAACAAGAGCAAAATATTATCTACAGGCTTGCCTGAAGTAAACAAGATTGTTTTTGAAAAATAATAAACCTAAACCATTAATCCGCCATCGATTTTAAGAGAGAATTCCAACTGCGATGATACTTCAA
>Ga0190331_1000025_pt1 | contig 25321 bp, 22 predicted proteins | sample 48720445_MG_FD_161681 | JGI IMG/M metagenome (GOLD analysis project Ga0190331, IMG submission 161681) | Hydrothermal vent sediment bacterial communities from Southern Trench, Guaymas Basin, Mexico - 4872-04-4-5_MG | ecosystem: Environmental > Aquatic > Marine > Hydrothermal vents > Sediment ... | reverse complement strand
TACTCTACAAGATGCTCATTCCGATGATGACAGAAGCTGCGAAGCAGATCGCAGGCGCAGGTATGGGTAGAGCGACCATTGTAAATGTTGATGCAGAACGGATGAAGATGATCCTATCCCACTGTGGGATAATACAGGGTATCTGTTCCGGTCTGGTAGCCGGGAAACTGGGTGAGGGCAAGGTTATAGCGGGCTTGAAGCATGCGTTACTATTAGCTTCAGGCTCTTTTGTCCTCTTTACAATCTTGAAACTCATACCCAACTTTCTCCAGTTACATGTTTGAATACGATGCCACTTATTTTTTATTTCAATAACTTCTAACGGGATAGTGGTAGTTATCAACCAATGCTATCAAATCTAAGAATAGTGCTCAGGGACCTCGGCAGCATCCTCGTCATACTGGGAGTGCTGATATTTTTTCTGCTTGGTATCGCATGCTACTTCCATGAGGATGTGATAATGCCTGTTGTAATCACCGGTTCTGGGATTATACTCCTGGGGTTACTATTCAGATATTTGTTCAGATATGCAGGGGAGCCCGAATACAAGCATGCAATGATATGTGCAGCACTGGTATGGCTGGTCGTTCCAGCTTTTAGCGCAATCCTCTTTGTCTTGATTGAGGGTATGAGCCCATTGGATTCTTATTTCGAGGCGATGTCCGGCTGGACAGGAACGGGTCTGACGATGATTACCCATCCGTCGGGACTCACGCATACAATCCAGTTCTGGCGCAGTCTGATGCAGTGGGTGGGAGGTGTAGGTGTGATCGTTCTGATGCTCTCCGTTCTTGCACGTCCGGGTACAGGTGCATACGTACTTTACAAAGCGGAAGCACGGGAGGAGCGTATAAAACCGAGCATCATATCAACAGTGAGAATGACATGGTGGATATATCTATTCTTGACATCTATAGGGATAATTCTCTTCTTTATCGCCGGTATGAAGCCATGGGAAGCGATAAACCACGCAATGACCGCAATTGGTACCGGTGGATTTACAATCACTGATAACAGTATCGCCACATATAACAGCTTTATCATCGAACTGGCAATCATTCCGATGATGGTTCTTGGAGCGATACCATTTTTAGTACATTACAGGGTGCTGAAGGGTGATGTGAAGTCATATTTCAAGGATACGCAGTGTATAGCCTTTATTGTCGTCTTCTCTATCCTCTTCATACCGCTATTAGCCGCTAATTATCTGATGCAAAGCACTGACCTCTTAAGTGCCACCCGCTATTCAGGCTTTCAGCTTATCTCCGGGATGACCTGTACGGGTTTTCAGACGGTACCTATGCACAACTGGTCATCATCTGCATTACTCATCATGTGTATAGCTATGATAATAGGAGGAGGGACGGGTTCAACTGCGGGGGGCGTGAAATTATTAAGAGCCGTAATAGCCTACAAGTGGATAAAATGGTCTTTGAGGCGTAATTTCTTGCCGCCCAAAGCGATAATCAGCGTTAGACTTGGTGATAGATTCCTGGAGAGGGAGAACATGACAAAGATATTCTCAGAAGCGAGTTTGATCATTATCCTCTGGCTTATTTCCCTCTTTATAGGTATTTGTGTCCTATCCGTGGTGGTAGGCTCCCAATATCCACTGGGAGAGATCATGTTTGAGGTGGCATCGGCACAGGGTAACGTGGGGCTTTCTGCCGGACTGACGAATCCGGGATTGCCATACATGGGTAAGATAATATTGATATTAAACATGTGGGTGGGACGTTTGGAGATAATACCAGCTTTAATGCTGTTCAGGGCTTTAATAAGAGGATTTGAGCCTATTTAACCCATGTATAGTGTATCAGAATCCAAATCGGATGAATAGGGATGCGTGAACAATTCTCTGAGTTTGAATATCAAATCAAACAATTCGTTGCTATTGCCGACTTGCTGATGACTGTGACTGCCAAGTAAGAGAGGAATGATTGATGGAGAGGTGAGAGGTGAATGTGAATGTAGAGGCGAAGGTTCATCGGCAGGCGTTGCTGTTGCTGTGGATATTGGTGAGGGAGCAGGTTGTGATGGTTTTATCTCTGGCTTTCGCTTCTGTACCTGGATGGCAAACACATATATCATATTCCTCAGAAATTCCCCCCTCCACTACCACTTCGTCTCCAATGCTTATATTCCCCCGTTCAGTATGGCACAACACATCTATCTGAGATCTGAGCAGAGCCATCATCAATCCCGAGCACCATCTTATCTGGTTCAATTTCTATTCTTATCAATACATAGCCCTAATTGTCACGGAGGGTCAGAAATACCGCATCTTCGGGTTCATATGCCCAGGTGGTACTGGAGTTGGAGTTGGTATAGAAAACGGCGCTGATAATACCAGAGACCGTGAGTTCCCGCCCGACATCGGAGTTATGAGTCATTTATCTGTGAAATCGGGGTAATACCTGTACCTGCATCAGCGCTCGATAGATCGATAGAAGCAGCAGTGTAATAAGAATAAGATTTTCTCCTATTCTGATTTGAGATAGATAAAGAAGGGCTATAGATATAGCTCGCTGAGCACAAGATTTTTTAATGAATATTTGAATTATTATAGAGGTCTTTCATCAAAAGAATGAGGGAATTCATATTATATGCGAGGAAAGCAGCTACGAGCAATGACTTCTCATTGAATGATTTACCGGGCAGTGGCGGCAGGATGGACCTGGTTGCAAGATGCATCTGCAATGCGCTATGGATAAGTCATGATTTAAGGCGGGACTCATGCATCCATGTAGTTGCCTGTGGTGCACCAAACCCACCGAGGGTAATATCATTTTACGGTAGCTTGCTTCGTGCTGTCTCACCCGATGAGCGTAGTATAGCATCATGGATAAAGAAGGCACCAAAAGGAAAGAACCCTGGTATTCGTGTGCGTAAACTCAGCTTTCAACAGTTGATCTCCGAATTAGCATCTGATGGTAAGTTCTTTTACATAATCCATGAGAAAGGCAGAGATATAAGCGAATTGTACCTGAAAGAGGATGCCGTATTTATAGTCGGAGACCATCTGGGGCTACCGCTGAAAGAAGAAAAGTTCGTCACTCGCTTCCCGCATGAAAAGCTATCTCTTGGTTCCACTTCTTATCTCGCATCACAGTGTATAACAATACTCAATTATGAGCTGGACAGACAGAGAATGGGAAAAAGAGTAATGCTCCGGTCGGGATTTGAACCCGAGTCCTTGGCTCGAAAGGCCGAGATGATTGGCCGAGCTACACTACCGGAGCGAAGAGCGAAAAAAGAAAAAACAAAGCAAAGTTAGCCGAAGAGAGATGCAAGTCCTTCCATACCTGTCTCTTCTTCTTTCTCCTCTTCTTCCTTACTCTTCTTTTCTTTTTCCTTTTCCTCTTCTTTTCCCTTCTCTTCCTCTTTACCCGCAGGAGCTTCTGCAGGTGCCTGTGGAACCGCTGTTACAGGGGCATAAGCAGGTTGAGCTTGAGATATAGCCTCATCTATGTTCACGCCATTGAGTGCAGAGACCAGCCCTTTTATCCTACCCATGTCCGCCTCAATCCCTGCTGCTTCCATGATCGCACTTATTCGCTCCTCTGTAATCTCCTTGCCCGAGTTATGCAAGAGCAATGCCGCATATATATATTCCATGCCATTCATCACCTCTTCCTTTTTTCTTTCTCATTTATCCTTTATTCTATATATTGATCTATCTTCCTATAATAAAAAGGGAGGGAAAAATGATAATAAGACACAAAAGTAATCCGATAATAAAACCGGGGGATGTAAAACCATCATTAGAAGGGTACAAAGTGATTGGCTCTTTTAATCCAGGAGCAACGAATTTTGGCGATGAAATCATTCTTCTGGTGCGTGTAGCGGAGGGGTGCGAACCCAGGGAAGGATATATCCGCACACCGATATATCGGTTTGATGATAACGGAAAGGGGCAACCAGATATTATGGAATTCGACGCTTCTGACCCTGAAGTCATACCGAAAGATACACGCAGTGTTGTATATAGGGGGCAGGAATATCTCACTTCCCTGAGTCATATCAGAATAGCCAGGAGTAAGGATGGCATCAACTTTGAAGTTGATGATGCACCTTTTATTTGTCCCGGGAATGAGTCTGAGAGATACGGTGTGGAAGATGCGCGAATAACGTTTATTGACGGTAAATACTACATCACCTATACTGCGGTTTCCGAAGATTCATGGGCTACTGCTTTAGCAGTTACCGAGGATTTTAGAAGTATCGAGAGGAAAGGGCTTATATTTCATCCAGAGAACAAGGATGTCGCTATTTTCCCTGAGCGGGTTAATGGCATGTATGTCGCACTCCATCGTCCAAACAATACCCGATTTGGTATGCCTGCCATGTGGTACAGCGAATCTCCTGACCTTCTTCACTGGGGAAATCATAAATGCATTGCACGTACAAGAGACAATAAATGGGAGTCACAGCGGATAGGAGCAGGAGCGCCGCCAATAAAGACTCCCGAGGGCTGGCTCGTCATTTACCACGCTAAGGGGGATAACAGCGTATATTCACTATTTTGCATGCTTCTCGCACTTGACGAGCCATACCGTGTAATACGAAGGGCATCTGTGCCGCTAATGACACCCACGGAACCTTACGAGACTGCGGGATTCTTCCCGAATGTGATATTCTCAAACGGTATTGCCGAGCGAGATGATAAGATTTATGTGTATTATGGCGCGTCCGATGAGACCACAAATGTGGCTATCACGGATATTGAAAGTCTACTTGATAGCTTTTAAGAGGATGAAAATAGTAATGGATTTCAGGAAATACGACGGCGTTGTGGGTGGCGTTGAGCAGGGCGTTATAGAGCTAACGAGGTATGTATCAGGGAAAGGACATCATGTGATTATACTCTGCAAAAAACACCGATTTAACGAGACAGAGGGCATATTTGAAGACTGTTCTAACGTTACTACCATTCCTTTACCGTGCCGTTCGCACTCAATGTCATTGAAGAATGCATGGCTGGATTCCGTTACCATCCAGAACATTGCATCACAGGAAGGCGCAGGCATTATTCATTTCCCTTATAACTGGAGTTTTCCATTCCGTAAGAAGGTACCGTCCATTCTTACTGTACATGACGTTATTCCTTTCACATTCCGTGAAGCGATGGGGTTCTTCAGGAATCATCTGCTATACCGACGTGGTACCCGAGAAGCGTGTCGCCTGAATAATCTGATAACTACGGTGTCTGAATATTCAAAGCATGAGCTTATAACTAAAGTGGGCGTATCTGCAGAGCGGATTAGAGTCATCCCCAATGGCATACGAGAACTAACAGAGCCGGATGAAGAGATAGAAAAGAACCTCAAAGCACGATTCGATTTAGAGTTCGGGTTCATTCTTAACGTTGGTGGAATACACGAGCGGAAGAATATTGTGCGATTGATTCATGCGTTCTCAAAACTGGTAAAGGAGGAGGGGTATCGGGGGAAGCTGGTAATAACTGGTGCTGTATCCAGTAATCCATACCTGAAAAAGATGAAGAAGAGGTGTGACCGCGCGGTAAAAGAAGCGGAAATGAGTGATAGGGTAATATTTACGGGATTCATACCGGATAAAGAGCTGGACACGCTTTTAAAGCATGCTGACTTACTTGTTTATCCCTCGCTCTGTGAGGGTTTCGGGATGCCTGTAATAGAAGCTATGCAAGCAGGAACACCGGTTGTAACATCAAATATAGGGGGGACGGCAGAGGTTGCCGGAGATGCTGCTGTTCTTGTAAGTCCATATAGTATTGAAGACATAGCAGAGGGGATGTCAAAATTGCTCCATGATGCGAGCCTCCGTGAGGAATTGAAGAGAAAAGGGAAGGAAAGAGCAGGTGCGTATTCATGGACAAAAACGGGAGAAGAGTATCTTGAGCTTTACAAAGAGCTCAGCATAGAGGCATAGAAAAGGTAGGTGTTTTATGACGAGGAAAGTTTTATATATCAGGTGAAAGGTTTTTAAAGTAATAGGATATCATACATTTATAGTAGCATAGTACCGGCGTCAACTCTGAGAGAGGGATAACCCGAGGATGATGGGTTGACTTCCACTATGCTATAGACAGAAGAATGCATATGGGGACACGAGTATGGTGATTTCGTGTCCGACGTAAGAGCTAACCCACTGGTAATCCAGTAAATCTGATTGGCTCAGAGGGGTGTGTGTATGCTCGTTTGTGCATGCTCGGTAATACTGGTTGATCCTGCCAGAGGCTACTGCTATCAGAGTTCGATTAAGCCATGTTAGTCGAGGGGTGGTCATCCGATGCTTGCATCTGATGACCAAACCGGCGGACGGCTCAGTAACACGTGGACAACTTGCCCTTGGGTCCGGGATAACCCCGGGAAACTGGGGCTAATACCGGATGGGACATCGCTTGCTGGAATGCAGGATGTCCAAAAGCTGAGGCGCCCAAGGATAGGTCTGCGGCCGATTAGGTTGTTGTTGATGTAACGGATCAACAAGCCTACGATCGGTACGGGTTGTGAGAGCAATAGCCCGGAGATGGGTTCTGAGAAAAGAACCCAGGTCCTACGGGACGCATCAGGCGCGAAAACTTTACAATGTGCGAAAGCACGATAAGGGAACTCTGAGTGCCTCCTAAGGAGGCTGTTCAGGTGTCTAAAAAGCACCTGAAGTAAGGGCTGGGTAAGACCGGTGCCAGCCGCCGCGGTAACACCGGCAGCCCAAGTGGTAGCCACTTTTATTGGGTCTAAAGCGTCCGTAGCCGGTTGAGTGAGTTCCTTGGGAAATTTGGCTGCTTAACAGTCAAACTTCCAGGGAATACTGCTCGACTTGGGACTGGGAGAGGTCAGAGGTACTCCAGGGGTAGGGGTGAAATCCATTAATCCTTGGGGGACCACCGGTAGCGAAGGCGTCTGACCAGACCAGGTCCGACGGTGAGGGACGAAGGCTAGGGTCGCGAACCGGATTAGATACCCGGGTAGTCCTAGCAGTAAACGATGCGGGCTAGGTGTTGGCATCACTGCGAGTGGTGCCAGTGCCGAAGGGAAGCCGTTAAGCCCGCCATCTGGGGAGTACGGTCGCAAGGCTGAAACTTAAAGGAATTGGCGGGGGAGCACCACAACGGGTGGAGCCTGCGGTTCAATTGGATTCAACGCCGGAAAACTCACCGGAGGAGACAGCAAGATGAAGGTCAGGCTGAAGACCTTACCAGATTAGCTGAGAGGTGGCGCATGGCCGTCGGCAGTTCGTGCTGTGAAGCATCCTGTTAAGTCAGGCAACGGGCGAGACCCGCGCTCACAGTTGCCAGCATCTCCGCAAGGAGGATGGGCACTCTGTGAGGACCGCCACCGCTAAGGTGGAGGAAGGAGCGGGCCACGGTAGGTCAGTATGCCCCGAATCCTCCGGGCTACACGCGTGCTACAATGGGTAGTACAATGGGTACCGACCCCGAAAGGGGAAGGAAATCCCCTAAAGCTACCCTAAGTTGGGATCGAGGGCTGCAACTCGCCCTCGTGAACCCGGAATCCGTAGTAATCGCCCCTCAAAACGGGGCGGTGAATATGTCCCTGCTCCTTGCACACACCGCCCGTCAAGCCAGCCGAGTGGGGTTTAGGTGAGGACATCCTTATTGGGGTGTTCGAACCTAAGCCTCGCAAGGGGGGCTAAGTCGTAACAAGGTAGCCGTAGAGGAATCTGCGGCTGGATCACCTCCTAACTCTAAGTCAATCAGGACTGAATGATTACACCAGGGGTTGGTTCAAAGTTTATATATGATAAGATGCTGGGGTTATCTTAGGGCTCGTAGATCAGTGGAAGATCGTCGCCTTTGCGAGGCGAAGGCCCTGGGTTCAAATCCCAGCGAGTCCATATGTGGATGTATATGTAGAGGAATGCACCTAATAACATCATGTTATTCAGGGAAGAACTGATGGCAATTGTAGCCAGATGAAGTTGTCATAAGCACTTTACAGCTCTGACATCCAATGAGTTCGGTAGCTGGTGTATACGCCATTTAGTGGATGGCTCGGCTCAAGCGCCGAAGAGGGGCGTGCCAAGTTGCGAAAAGCCCCGGGTAGGTACAAGGAGCCTTAGAACCGGGGATGCCCTAATGGGAACTCTTGATCCTCTGGATCGGTCCTTAGGGATCGGGAACGCTCCGAATTGAAACATCTTAGTAGGAGCAGGAAGAGAAATCAATTGAGATACCGTGAGTAACGGCGAGTGAAAGCGGCAGAGTTCAAACTGAATCCTCACTCGAAAGAGTGAGGAGATGTGGGGTTGCAAGTAAAGGTCATAGAACCCACACTATCGAAGCCGAAGTCCTCTGGAACGAGGCGCCATAGAGAGTGATAGCCTCGTAGGCGTAAGATAGCGGGTTCGACTTTTACTTGAGTACCGTAGGTTGGATTTCCTGCGGGAAGCTGGGGGATACCAACCTCCAAAACTAAATACGTCTTGAGACCGATAGCGGAATAGTACCGTGAGGGAAAGCTGAAAAGTACCCCGAATAAGGAGGTGAAAAGAGCCTGAAACTAAATGGCTATGGTGTGATACGGCTTGAAAGTGATGAAGGAGCCCGAAGGAAAATCCTGTGAAGGATCAGTACGAGGGTTCTTGAACAGGGTCGTATCGTACGTTCTGGAGAACGGGCCAGGGAGTATATCTCAATGGCGAGGCTAACCTGGAGAAGGGAAGCCGCAGGGTAACCAACAGGTTCGCATCGTTAGAGAGGAACGACGTATGAACTGCGTGGAGTCATTGGGATATGACCCGAAGCCGGGTGATCTAAGCGTGGGCAGGCTGAAGTTCTCCGAAAGGGGAATGGAGGGCCGAACCGGTGATGACTTGCAAATCTCTCGGATGACCTGCGTTTAGTGGAGAAAGGCCAATCGAACCCGGCAATAGCTGGTTCCCCCCGAAACATACCACAGTATGACCCGACCTGAGATTGATAGCGTTGTAGAGCCACCGATTGGAGGATACGGGGTCGAAAGACCTCGCCCTCCTGTCAAACTCCGAAGGCGCTATCGTCATAGAAGGTCGGAGCCCGGGCTGGGGGGTAAGCTCCCAGTCCGTGAGGGAAAGAACCCGGACTGGGGTTAAGGTCCCCAAGTGTCGGCTAAGTGTCAACTCTAAAGAGCGTCACAAACCTCAGACAGCTGGGAGGTTAGCTTAGAAGCAGCTATCCTCTAAGGAGTGCGTAACAGCTCACCAGCCGAGGTTTGTGGCATCGAAAATGGACGGGGCTTAAGCTGACCACCGATACCCCAGGGCTCCGTGAGGAGATCCGGTAGGGGGGCGTCCTGTCTGGGTGGAAGCATCTTCGTGAGGAGGTGTGGACCGGGCAGGAACGAGAATCCTGGCGATAGTAGCAGCATAGTCGGGTGAGAATCCCGATCGCCGAAGGGGCCAGGTTTCCTTGGCAATGTTCGTCAGCCAAGGGTTAGCCGGTCCTAAGATATGTCCTAACTGGAGCATATCAAAAGGGAAGCAGGTTAATATTCCTGCGCCATCCAGTCTATGCCTTAAGGCGTCCGACACTTCCGGGTAGATTGAGCGGTGTCGTCGCACCGTCCAAGCACTGAAGCCTATGGAGAGCCATAATGGCGAGAAGTAGGTGAAAGTGTGATGGCGGAAGTCAGTCGAGCCCGGGAGTCCGTGAAAAGGATGACTGGATGTCCGTACCGAGAACCGACACAGGTGCCCCTAGCTGAGCAGGCTCAGGCGTGTCGGGTAAATCCAGCTAAGGGAAATCGGCAAATTAGCCCTGTAACTTCGGGAGAAGGGGTGCCTGCCTTGTGAAAGGTAGGTCGCAGTGACAAGGGAAGGCTAACTGTCTAATAACAACATAGGTGACCGCAAGTCCGTAAGGATTAGTACGGTCACTGACTCCTGCCCAGTGTAGGTATCTGAAAGCCCCTTCCAAGGGGACGAAGGACCTATAAACGGCGGGGGTAACTCTGACCCTCTTAAGGTAGCGTAGTACCTAGCCGCTTAATTGGCGGCTTGCACGAAAGGAGGAATGAGCCTTCTACTGTCCCTAGCTGGAAACCGGCGAAATCATCATCCCGGTGAAAAGACCGGGGACCCCCAAGGGGAAGCGAAGACCCCGTGGAGCTTTACAGCAGCCTGCCGTTGAGCCACGACTTCGGATGTATAGCGTAGGTAGGAGGCAACGAAGTATTCTCGCCAGGGAATACGGAGCCGCCAATGGAACACTACCCTTCCGGAGTTGTGTCCCTAACTCGGAAGAGGACATCGGTTGGTGGGCTGTTTAGGTGGGGCGCCATACCCTTGAAAAGATATCGAGGGTGCCCGAAGGTTGACTCAGGTGGGACAGAACTCCACCGTAGAGTGCAAGAGCAAAAGTCAGCCTGATGTGACTTCGCATAGCAGGAGGTCACGGGACGAAAGTCGGGTCTAGCGAACCTTTATAGCTCTTTGGTAGGGCTTAAAGACGCCAGAAAAGCTACCCCGGGGATAACGGAGTTGTCTCCAGCGAGAGTCCATATCGACCTGGAGGTTTGCTACTTCGATGTCGGCTCTCTCCATCCTGGCTGTGCAGCAGCAGCCAAGGGTAAGACTGTTCGTCTATTAAAGGAGATCATGAGCTGGGTTTAGACCGTCGTGAGACAGGTCGGTTGCTATCTATTGGGGGTGCTGGGGTCTGAGGGGAAGCTGCTTTTAGTACGAGAGGAACAGAGCAGCGGCGCCTCTGGTGTACCGGTTGTCCGACAGGGCATTGCCGGGCAGCTACGCGCTAATGGATAAGAGCTGAAAGCATCTAAGCTCGAAGCCAGCCCCAAAAAGAGACCTCGTGGACACCGTTAGAAGAACGGTTTGATAGGGCTGGGGTGTAAGAATCGACCCGAAAGGGGAGATTTTCAGCCCGCAGCTACTAACGTCCACACCTTTATATGCCGGACTCAGATGAAATCAGAACTGTAAAGTGCTTAATTCTTTTTCTGCTCTCATTGAAATTTTTCGTTGAAGAGAAATAGAAATAGAAATACAGCCAAGGTGGCGGAGAGGCACACGCGGCTGACTGCAGATCAGCTCTACCCCGGTTCAAATCCGGGCCTTGGCTTATGCTTATAATCCATGAACCATCGGAAGTTATCAATTATAACCCTTTAGAAGAATTACTCCAGGGCGTCTATGATCAAGCAGCCGGTGTAGAACAGGCTGACAGATGATGAATGGCAAGGTATGCTTAGTTCAAAACAGGTGGCGCGACTCGAAATGGCTACATTCTGTTGCTGCATAATTTATCGCGATCTTTCTTCTTAACCTTTTTCTGGGACGTGCAAGTAACTTATATGTATGTTCAGTAATGAGGTGAGGATGTGAGCATGGATAAGAATAATAAGAAGATGAGGGTGGTCAAAGTAGGAGATGTTGAGGTGAATCTGGAAGAGGCAGTACATGGACTTCATGGCAAGGATCTGGAGGACATCGCTATGGATATACTCACTGAGATAGGTGAGAGGAGATTGAAACAGTGGAGACCTAAATTAAACATATATGCTCATGCCACAGATATCGCTGAATGGGACAATGTACTCATGGACCGCTATTGTCCGGTTTACACTGTAAATGAAATTGAAGTATCTAAATGTAAAGATTGCACTCAGGGACCCTGTACAGGCAATGAGGGACTGTGTGGACTTGATTTAAGAGCCTACCATGCGAAGAGGAGCTTGCAGGAAGCTTGTAAAGGGCTGTGTAAGCAATTAGCAGTTGCGAAAGAGCTGTTCGAGTTCTCACTTCAACTATTCGGTCCAAATAGACGGATAGACATGGGAAACACCATCACATATCCAACCCCAAACACGTCAATGCTGACAGGTTTTTACATCCAGGATCTGGCTGATGTAAGTAAAGCGCTATCGTATGCGGAATCGCAGCTGTCTGAGCTACTGATAAGTGCGTATTTCAGTAACGAGAGTGAACGGGAGTTGGAAGAGAAAGCACTACATGCAGGCTCACTCACTTTTCTCGTAATGGAAGTGGCAGAGAGCATAAAGATGTGCTGCTTTGATCTCCTCAATGCTGGTAAACATGCAGCAACAGAATATCCTGAATTCCCTGCTGCTGAGATTGAAGTAGGAATGGGCACAATTGACACAGATAAGCCGGTTATACTATTCATTGGTAATAATTTCCTACCTGCATGGTTTGCTGTGCAGTATGTGGTGAGGGAGCATCAGGAGGAGGAGATAGAGATCTGTGGTGCTGGTGCTGTTGGACATGACCTGCCTCGATTTTATAATAGAGCGAAGGTACTATCTTCTGGTGTAAAAGCAAGGAAGGCGATCAGGTCAGGGATCGCGGATGTTGTTGTTGTTAGCGACTTATGCTTCGAGTTCGATGTGGTTGAGGAGGCGAAGCGTGTGGATACAATCGTGATAGTATCAGGGTACACGCCGGTGAAGGGCTTAGAACCAGAACCTTTCTCAGAGACCGGGGATGTGATATCCAGACAATGTGTGCGAGTTACAGATCCGGAGAAGGCAGGTGAACTGGCAGTCGAACTGGCGAGAGAGCAGAAGAGCAGGAGAAGGGGAGACTATTTGATGTCCGGAGATGAACTGAGACGGGAGGCACTGCGCTGTAAAGGCTGTGACAAATGCTTCTCTGTATGCCCGAGCAGAGTTGCAATAAGCAATGCGATGGTACAGGCTGCAAACGGTGATTTGAATGCACTCGCAGAAGTCTACGACAATTGCTCGTTCTGTGCCCGGTGCGAGCAGGTATGTCCTGAAGGTATTCGGATACTCGACTTGGTGATCAGTGCAGCATCAGCAGCAGGCAAAATAAGAGAAGACAGGTATCTCATGCGTGCAGGTAGAGGACCAATGTCAGAACTGGAATGGCGAGACCTGACCTTTGGTATTATCCTCGGTGGGAATGGACCGGGGATGGTGAATATAATAGGCTGTGGCTGTACATCCGAGCGAGAAGTTGCAGACATGGCACGATATTTCCTGGAACGAAACTATCTCGTCTGCGTATCGGGGTGTGTAGCAGCAGATGCTGCGAAATATATGGATAAGGAAGAGCGAAGATGTCTATTCCAGCAGTATATTGCAGCGGGGGTATTAAAAGGGCTGGTGAATTTTGGTGGCTGCACCGCGATCTCTCATGTACCATCAGCAATTTACCGTGGTGCTCTGGTCGGCAGTGGGTACACCCCAAAGGCGAACTGGACGCAGGTTGTAGATTATCTTTATGCGAGACTGCCAGTGGTTGTGATAATGTGGGGTGCGGCAACGGAGGAGATGTATGCGGTGGCTTCTGGACTCCTCAGGTCGGGTATACCGGTAGTAGTGGGTCCTTCCGGCTTCAAGTTCGTGCGTTTCTTCATCGGTGACAGGCATGACAGGAGCAAGTGGTGGATGTATGATGGTGTAACAGGCGAGAAGAAGGAGGTAGAGCCCTGTCCGGTGCACATGCTCGTTCCGGTAGAGACGAAGGAGGAGGCGATAGCGATGTGTGCTAAACTGCTACACAGACCACTTGCATTGCGAGACCCACGTTTAGCGAGTTTGGAAGCAGAGAATGAGACGCATAAGGATTTCTTTGATGAATATCCCGATGACTGGTACCTCTATGTTCGGTCAGAGCAGGAGCTACATGTGATGCGACGCATGGAGCTGCTACGCAAACTTGAGAAGGAGCAAGGCTGGGAGATAGAAGATATGAGAATAAAGAGAGCAAGGCACAGGTCAGGAGAACTGATGGATATATCAGAATATAACAGGCGGTATGGGATACAATTAGGCAGGTATTCAACCCTCGTACCACGATTGATCACAAAGACAGAGCAGCAATCTCCACATACATAATCGCAAGAGCAGGAATATGAACTTTTATTCCCGGTCGCAAAATGCGCACGTGTTATTACTTTATCCTCCTCTCTTCTACCCTCGTTGCCTTATCCAGTGCAATACCAAGCGCTTTAAATATTGCCTCGATCCTGTGGTGCTCGTTCTCCCCCCTTGCATATATGTGGAGTGTGAGATTTGCATGTGATGCGAAAGAAACCAGGAAATGGGGTATGTCCTCGGTGCTGAGGTCTTCAACCCGCTCCCTGACTAAGCCCAATTCTAAGACTGTGTAGCTTCTACCCTCTCCACTTATACTTCCGATATCTACTGCACATCTCGCAATAGAGTCGTCCATGGGTACCGCAGCGAGACCATACCTCACGGTCTTAGCCCTATCAGCTGCAATTGCATCTTTGAACGCTTTGCCGAGAGTGATAGCGGTATCTTCGATGATATGATGGCTCAGGTCCCCTTCTGCATTCACAATGAGATCAAAGAATCCATGAGTGGCGAAAGCAGTGAGGATATGGTCAAAGAATTTAATCCCGGTGTCTATCTTAGTGGCACCTTTACCATCAAGTTCAAGTTCCACCACCACCCTCGTCTCCTTCGTCTCCCTCTTTACTCGCGCATTCCTCTCCTTCATATTATCCTTCATATATACCCTGATACGTCCTCCATTATCCGCTCACAGTAGAAACACCGGAACCTTGGAGGATTTGAGCTCAAAGTCACAAATCTGGGTACAACCGGCTCCCTCTCCGCATTAGATATGCAATTGGGATTCGAACATCTTATTATACCCTCTATAAATTCAGGTAAATATACCTTATGCTTCTCTATCACTTCCGAGTTGCGTATTATATTTATAGTGGCATTTGGTGCAATCAAAGCGATTTTATCCACCTCATCCGGCTCCAGTTCCCTGTCCTCTACCTTCACTATATCCTTCCTGCCCATCTTATCACTACGTACGTTCATCACCACACTTACAATCGCGTCGGTCTTTGCATTGATTCCCAGTATGTGAAGCACATTCAGTGCCTGACCGGCAGAGATATGGTCAATAACAGTGCCATTTTTTATAGGAACAACCTTCAGCTCCCTCTTCATCTCTGTCACTCTCTCAGTGTTTCCTCCAGTGCCTGTATGGTTCTTGAGACCTCACCCTCTCGTATATTCCCCATTGTGGCTATCCGAAAAATCTTACCCTTCAGCTTACCCTGACCTCCCGCGATCATCACCCCTCGCTCTCGCATACCGCCCCTCAAGCGTGCATCATCGAGCTCCTCCGGTACCTTTATCGCAGTTACCGTATTGGAGTACGCACTCAGATCGTTCAGTCTCGGGAATAAACTCAACCCCATATCTGTGACCGCAGAGCGGAGAGTATTTGCGAGTCTCCTGTGACGCTCTACTCGCTTTACCATTCCTTCCTCTTTTATCAACTCCAATGCCTCATGCAATGCAAAGAACAGTGGTAAAGCAGGTGTATAGGGCGTTTGTCCCTTATCAAAACTGTCTTTGTAAGCGATGAGGTCCATATAATATGGTCTCTCACTATTATCACCACCATCATTATTATCCAGCATCATCTTCCATGCACGCTCACTTACCGAGATTGCTGACAACCCGGGCGGTGCACCGAGGCATTTCTGTGAGCCAACGATGGCAATGTCCACTCCCCAATCGTCCACCGGCACTTCGTAACCCCCAATCGAGGTGATGCAATCCAGCACGAGGAGTGCATTGTACTTACGTGTGAGTCTTGCGATAGCCTCTGCTGGATTGAGAATACCCGTTGATGTTTCGTTGTGTACCATTGTAACAACCTGAGGATGCTTCTCTTCCATAGCGGCCTTCACCTCTTCCAGTTCGATTGAACTGCCCCATTCGAAGTTAACTGCGGTGACATTATCGCTATACCTCCTTCCTATCTCAACTAACCGCTCGCCAAACTTGCCATTGGCTATGCTCACTATGGGGGTATCCTTACGAACGAGGTTCCCTATCGCCGCTTCCATTGCACATGTACCTGAGCCACTGAGCACGAAGAGGTCGTTCCTCGTCTGAAATATCCACTTCAGCGCTGACACTATCTCCACATACATCTCCCTGAATTCATCACCGCGGTGGTATATCATCGGCTTTGACATCGCATTACGAATGCGAGGTAATACCGGCACCGGTCCTGGAATCATGAGCAATTCTTCACTCATCTTTGATGATACCTTTCTGTCCTTTCCCGGTCAATGTCCATTTATAGGGTCTCTTACCGCTTCGTTTCACTATCTTCTCCTCTTCCAGCAGGTGTAAATGATGTAATGATGAATGATAACCCAAAGCAACGAACTCCGATATCATCCTTGCCGTCGTTTCCGTTTCCATATCCACATTCTCCATCATCTTGATTATCTTCGTCCTCGCCTTTAACCCATCCACGACGTTCCTCCTATGTTTCAAATATGCATTTGGATGAAAAGAACTTGCTCTTTGTCTTTGCATAACATTAACATGCCTTCAACCAAGGTCTCAATTAACGAACTCAATCACGTCCCTCCCTCTTCCACCTCACCAAATATCTTCTCTATCGGCTGGTTACCATACATTCTTATCTTCACATTTATCTGCGATATATCAGTTGAAATTTCATTACCCCTGACATACTTCCTTTTTCTCTTGCCCCTTTCCCGTGGTCTGTAACCGGGCGGTGAAGTGATCAGGATTCTCCTCCTTCCTGCTCCTGGTACATCAGCCCGCATTGGTACACCATCACGGTCTGAACCACCTCTTACTTCCAGCATATAGCCACTTAGCCCCAGGATATCTCCATCCACTAAATCCCCTATCCGTTTACCCACGAATAGAGCACTCACTTCTGCATCCTTACCTTCCAGCTTGTATCCTTTACCCGTCTTTGGGTCACTAATCACGACCTGCATCTCTTCTCCTCCTATTTGTTTTTATTTCATACACTTCCGTCAGCAACTTCTCCTCATCCGGTGACAGTAAACCTCTCAGCTTATTCATTTCTTCTATATCCACATCCACATATAGGATTTCATTCTCTTTTATCTGCCGCCCAAAGGTGGGTTTCTTCATCGAGATAGCCACCTGCATACCTTCATCTGCAGTGGCTATGCTCTCACCTCTGTTCTGTATCTCGTTTATACTACCTATATTTGTGCCGTCTGACTTTATCAATTCCACACCAGTCTTTATTCTGCCACACAATACTTCAATCCCAAATATAGCAGGTTTGCTCTGCCTGAATACACACCCGGGTAGTACCTTTATCTTCGCTGGCGTTGTCAGCCTGTCTATCTTCTCCTGTCTCTCTCGTTCCTTCTCCTCCTTGACCCAGTTCTCATAATCCTCTATCACTCTGTAAATGACATCGCTCACGAAGAGAGGGATCTCATTTTGCATGGCTACTTCTCTCGCATCGGGTAGAACATCAACATTAAAGCCCAGAATAGCTCTCAAATAGCGGTCACTGACCATGGTGGCATCAACTACATCTCGTTTTGAGATATTCCCCACTTCCGCCTTCTTTATCTGCTCTATCTTCTCGCTTCTCAATTCCAGAGCTAATGCTTCCAGAGAACCCATCGTGTCTGCCTTTATAATCAGCCCCTCGGATGATGTGTCCAGCTTCATCTCCGCTATTTCATCCTTCATCTCTTCAATTACCCGCTCTATATCCACATCTACATTACCCGTAGTGGGGACAGCACGAACACGAGAGCCTGGAAGTGCATTCTCTATATTTGGCGCCATTATCTTCACCCCTGCAGCGGCACTCACGGATTTTACACGCCTGAATCTCTGCTCTGTTCTTATCTCCTGAAGTGCTCTCGGCTTTAATAATGCCCTTATCTTCGTCACTATCGGCTCTTCTTCCGCGCTTCCCACCACTATCGTGTCTCCCACGCTGAGCTTACCATCGTACAATATAACATCAATCGTGGTTCCAAGTCCTCGCTCCTCCTTCTTCTCCAGTATCGTACCCACACCTGGACCTTCCAGATGCAGCCGCAAGCTCCTCTCAAAGTATTTCTGCGCTAAACCTATAAGAACGAGTAGCAAATCCGCTATTCCTTCCCCTGTCTTCGCACTCACTGGCACGATACTCACAGTTTTTGAGAAATCACTGATCCGGTCATATCGGTCAGCGGAGAAGCCCTTGTCATATAAGTCTCCCACTATCTCATATATCCGTGTATTCAGCTCCCTGCTCGCGAATTCCGGTTGTGTCTGATAATTTATAATAAATGGCTTCCTCGATGACTGCCAGCCCTTTATTCTATCTATCTTATTCAATGCGACAACAAAAGGAGTCTTCAATAGTCTCAGAATGCTCAATGATTCGTAAGTCTGGGGTTGAAAACCTTCCATCACATCCACCACAAGTACTGCGACATCTGCCAGAGCACTTCCCCGCTTCCTCAGTGATGCAAAAGCGTAGTGCCCTGGAGTATCAATGAACAATAATCCTGGAAGTTCAATTCCAGTCCAATCGCTCTTTAAGGGTTCACAGATCTCCTTTATCACCTGAATTGGTATCTCCGTAGCACCTATGTGCTGCGTTACACCACCCGCTTCCTTCGCTGCTACTGCTGTACCTCTGATACTATCGAGTAAAGTGGTCTTCCCATGGTCTATATGTCCCAGTACAGAGAGAATCGGTGTCCTTAGCGGTCTTTCCATGACTTCCCCCTCTCATCTTTTCTATTTCTATTTTAATCTTTCTTTTCACCTATATAAAGTTAGTTAATCTTTCTTCTTCTCTTCCAGAAGGTAGAGGTAGAATAAGTACCCCTCTTACTCTGCTTCTCTTCCTCCTTATCAAACTCTATTAGCAGTTCTTTCTGCCTTTTACTCAGCTTCTTCGGTGTTACTACCTTTATCCTGACCATCATGTTACCCCGTCCATGTCCCTTTAAATCCGGCATGCCTTGGTTTCTTAATCGGAAGATGGTACCCGATTGTGTACCAGGAGGGATCTTCAACCTCACTTCATCGCCATATATGTTCTTCACCCATATTTCATCCCCGAGAGCCGCCTGAGCGAATCTTACAGGGACATCACAATACAGGTCTTTCCCTTCCCTCCTGAAGATTTCATGTTCTCTTACATGTATCACCAGGTATAAATCACCGGGCGGACCGCCTCTTTCACCCGCTTCGCCCTCTCCCGGTATCCGTAATCTACTACCGGTATCCACTCCAGGCGGTATTCGTACTGATAAACGCTTGTTCACACTTATTTTACCACTTCCACCGCAGGTACTGCAAGGCTTCTCTATTACTTTACCCCTGCCCCCACATCGCGGACAGGTGGTAATGGAGACGAATTGAGCAAACCCTTGCCTCTGGACTCGCTTTATCTCACCGGTGCCGCCACATGCAGGACAGGTCTGTAAGCCCCCATTTGACGCTCCGGTGCCCTTACAATCCGGGCAGGTTTCTTTTTTGCTCACCTCTATCTCTTTCTCTATACCCCGTGCTGCATCCTCTAACTCTATCTCCAGGTCATACCTGATATCCCTGCCCCTCTCAGGGTACTCAGCAGCGCCCCGGTATCCACCGGCACCAAAGAGGTCCTCGAATATGCTGCTGCTCTCCCCTCTACCCCTGCCGCCAAAGCCAAAACCTGCGCCGAATATATCCCTGAATATGTCCTCTATATCACTGAACCTTGTGAACTTCGACCAATCGAATCCACCGGGACCAAAGTCAACGCCGGCATGTCCGAATCTGTCATAATTTGCCCTCTTCTGGGGGTCTGACAGTACCTCATAAGCCTCAGAGATCTCCTTAAACTTCTCTTCTGCCTCCTTCGGATTATCCTTATTCAGGTCAGGATGATATTTCTTCGCCAATCTGCGATAAGCGCGTTTTATCTCCTGTTCTGATGCTCCTCTATCTACACCCAGAATCTCGTAATAATCCTTATCCTGTGCCAATTCTCAGTCCTCCGCTTCTCCCATGTTTTTTTCCTTTTTATCTTTTATCAATGTAAATATTTTTCCATCTCTTCACCTATTCTCGCATTCACTCCAGTGGAAATGTATGGCCACTCCACCTCTTTTACCATATCCTTTATATATAGCATAGATCTACCTTTCATATATTCATTGAATACGTGAACAGATAGCGATGGTACTGAAGGTGCGCGTGGAAGTGACGAACGAAGAGGGCGTGAAGACTTCTATGGAGCGAGAGGGTGATTTGATGAATGAAGCGTTCAAATCTACCACAATAAGGAGTATTGTGCGGTTCCTGGAGGACCAGATACCTTCTCCTTCGGGTATTGACCCTTATGATGTGGACAATGAGGACCTCACGATAAAGGGCAGATTGGAATATTTCCTCCGTTATGATAAGAAGGCACCTCGTGATTGGTTCACCTCTTCAGAGTTAAAACGAATATATGAAGAGGTATACGGTGTGGATATTCGACTCAGTACTTTATCAACCTATCTGTCGAGTCTGCATTCTGAGGGTGTTTTAATCAGGAAAGGGAGCAGAGCACAGAGGAAATATAAGGTTATATCCACACAAAGAACCGATAGGGAGCCCAATGATGACACGGATATGGAACTCATAGAATGCCTCCCACTTCGTGAAGTCATACAAAATTAAAATTGGATGATACAGTACAGAGAAGATTTTTATTATAAAAAACAAAAATAATAATGGGTGATAAGGGGTCGTGGCCTAGTCCGGTAGGGCAGCGGGCTCCAGACTCGCCGATCGTGCGTTCAAATCGCACCGACCCCATACTTCATACTTCTATGCTTTGATAGGATTCTCTTTACTACTTCTGTGACCTCCCTCTTGCTCTTCTTGCACTCTCAACGAAGTTCGGTGCGAATTCTCTATACGAGGCTGCATGCAGATGTGTATAAGAAGCGAGACAGTTATTCGTTATTAGCCCGTCCAGTCCTTCATAGATGCCTTCCCCTCTCAGCATTCGATATGCGAACTGGTTTTTATTTTTATTCTCATTCCCGAGCTCTATCACTGAACGGTGGAACTCATGCCCTTTGAACCGTATGCCTCGACTACCGAGAATGCAACTCCTTCTAAATTCTCCCTCCACATAGTTCACCAATCTCCGTTCACGAAATTTCACTCTGCCCTCTATCACACCGCACATCTCGAAAGTATCACCACCATACTCAAGCTCATCTAAGAGATACATCAATCCACCGCATTCAGCATACATAACGCCATGAGCATCGTGGAAAGCCCTGATAGCCCGTCGCATCTGCGTATTCGCAGCCAGCTCGCGGGCATAGATCTCGGGGAAGCCGCCGCCGATATAGAGAGCATCAAGTCCTTCTGGCAGCCTTCTTGCCCTTATTGGGCTGAAATAGACAATCTCCGCTCCTTCCTGCCTGAGTAAATCGAGTGTATCATGGTAGTAAAAATTGAAAGCCTCATCAAAAGCAACTCCAATCCTTACTCGAGGGCGTGTATGAGTAGGATGCTTATGCTGGAATAGTCTCGGTTCTGGCAGCTTCAGTGCGGGCGCGGTATTTGCTATCTCCAGTACTGCGGATATATCCAGATTTGACTCTACAGTCTCTTTTATGCTCTTCAGAACGCTATTGAAATCGTCCCAGCGGCTTTTACATTCCATTGCGGTAATCAAGCCAAGATGCCGCATGGAGATTGCCAGATTGCTCTTCCATGGTATCTTCCCTATTACTTTAAGCCCGCAATACTCCTCCACTGCACGCTCTGCCTTTTCTCCATGTCGTGAACTCCCGATATTATTCAAAATAACACCTGATAGGTTGACTTCGGGATCAAAACTCCTGTATCCATTGACCAGTGCGGCAGCACTCCTCGTTATGCTTGCAGCATCCACCACCAGTATAACCGGGCACTGGAGAATCTTCGCTATCTGGGCGGTACTACCCACATCATCGTAATAGTTCAAACCCTCGTAAAGCCCTCTCACTCCTTCTATAATCGCTATATCCGCATCTTCACAAGCCCTTCCAAACAGCTCCTTCACCACCTCCGGCGACATAAGGAAGCCATCAAGATTCCTTGATTGCCTGCCCGAGACGAGTGTATGAAATCCAGGGTCTATGTAGTCAAGCCCGACTTTGACGCCCTGAACCTCTAAACCACGCTCGCGTAACAGGCTCAACAGCCCGATGCAGAGGGTTGTCTTACCTGCCGAACTTCGGTCTCCCGCAATCACCACCCTTGGTATATCTATATCCATCATCGTCATGGCTTCCTCCATCTCGGTACTGTATGCGCTATGCCGAACTGGTCAAGAATAAGCGCCACAATAAAGTCCACCATGTCCTGAACCGATTTTGGATGGTAATAAAAGGCGGGCACCGGTGGTATAATCGTCACACCCATTCGCTTTATCCTCAGTAAATTCTCCAGGTGGTTCTCATTCAGCGGTGTCTCCCTGGGCACGATGATTATCCTCCTGCTCCTGTTACCCTTCAGCATCACATCAAATGCGCGTAAAAGCAGATTATCTGCTATCCCATGTGCCATCTTTGCCACTGTGTTCATCGTACATGGTATTATTACCATCCCGTCACACAATTGTGTGCCACTTGCAATGTCAGCAGCCATATCATCAACGTCCCAGAGGCGCGTTGCAAACTTCTCTATCTCCTTCACCCCTATTCCAAGTTCATACTCTATTATGTAGCGCCCATACGGAGTGATGATCAAATCAATCTCCACCCCTCGCTCATGAAGCATCTCCAGCAATCTCTTCGCATATATCGCGCCACTCGCTCCTGTTATTCCTACTATCAACCTCATAATCTGATTCTAATTCTAATCATAATGTAATTGTAATTGTAATGTGAATACACCCTCGAATATCTCCTCCGCTGGTCCTGTAAGGTATGCACCCTCTTCTTTCACTTCCACGCTCAAATCACCACCTCGCGTATGGACCGTTACCGGTGTGGATGCATTGATAATACCGAGTTCATTCAATGCGAGCACAGAAGCCGTCGAACCAGTTCCACATGAGAGCGTCTCTCCTACGCCTCGTTCGTATGTCCTCACTGTTATCTCATTCCTGTCCCTGTTCCTGTCCCCCGACTCCAATAACACGAAATTCACGTTCGTCCTGTTAGGGAAAGCAGGATGCGTTTCGATGCTCTTTCCCGCCATACCCACATCAAGATCGCTAAAGGAGTTAAGAATGACAACAGCATGGGGGTTACCAAGACTCAGGGATGTCAATTTTATCTCGCCTATCCCATTCACGTATAAAGGCTTATTCAACCACTCAAACCGGGGTTTGCCCATAAACACCCTTACCGTGGCAACTCGTCCATCAATAAGGTCTTTCACCTCCGGCACCACCAGACCGCCCAGTGTCTTCACCTTCATCCGTCGCCCGTGAACCAGCCCTCGCTCATATACATATTTGGCAAAGCATCGCATACCGTTTCCACTCATCTCCGCCTCTGTTCCATCTGCATTAAATATCCGCATTTGCGTCTCATAACCGGAGCCAGGGTCAGGCTTGCAGACAAATATGATGCCATCTGCTCCTATTGAGAGCTTCCTCCTGCACAATTCCCTGCTGAGTTCCTCCTTATAACGCTCTGGTATCACCTCCGCCTCATGCTCGTCTATCACTATGAAATCATTGCCACAGCCATGCATCTTCGTGAATTTAATCCTCTTCCTCTCTTTCATCTTGTTCATTTTGTTCATCTTATTCACCTTTTTCTTCAGCTCCTCCATTAGCTCAGCAACCTTCTCAATCGCTTCACCACTCCAACTGCAGTGGTATCAAAGATTCTTATCATCGCTTCTTTACCGTATGCACCACGGTCGAAGATGACATCAGGAGCTTTGCCTTTGCCTCTGCTTCTACTTCCCTGCTTCAGCGCTTCTTCTATACCCCATACCATCGTTTCCACTCCCATGGGTTCCTTATCACGCTCAAAATACGCTAACCGCAACCCGGCATTTTCACATGCTGAAACCAGTTCCGGTGTATATTTAATGTTGATAGCACTCCTCTTATCTGGTTCGTACTTCATCATCGTCAGTATCATCCGCGCTATGTGACTGCTCACACCGAACTCGATACAGCCCAGGTGTATGCCTTCATGAGTGGGATGTATCCTGCCATCCACCGCTGCTATGTCCTCTATACCTGTGGCTCCCTCTATCGCCATACCTATGTTCGTTCCAACTTCGGGTATGACCTCTTTAAAGCCTCTTGTACGTTTCAATAGCCCTACTGCCTCTCTGAGGTTCTCCAGCACCCTGTATCTGTCTGCATCTATTCGCATCCTGCGTGCGGGATTCACAACCATATAATTGGAGATTGTATCACTGGCTATGATGCTATCATGAACGAATGCTTTAGCCTTTACCGCTGCCGCAGATAAATCGTACCCTTTCGCCAGTCCTACAGCTAGAGCAGCGGAGAAAGAACAGCCACTGCCATGCAGTACCTTTACCTTAGACTTAGACTTAGCCTTAGTCGTACCCTGCGCGGGTCCTGGTCTTAGTTCTATATACTCCAGTGTTAATTCCTTGAATCCATCACCATCGTATACTAAATCTGTTGCTCTATCCGCACCTGTTTCGCACTCGAGATGCCCGCCCGTTATGATCACTGCGGGAGCGCCCTTTTCATGTATCGCAATGGCTGCTTCTTTCATATCTGACAGTGTTTTTATCTCCAAACCTGAGATAGTCGATGCTTCCATTATATTCGGAGTTACAACCCTACACAGTGGCAACAGATGCTTCACGAGCGTATCTACTGCTGCGGAATCTATCAGTGTGCCGCCTGAACCTGCTTTCATCACAGGGTCGAGGACGAAAGGCACCGCATATTCTTTCAGCCGTGCTGCTACTGCCATTATCACCGTAGATGAAGAGAGCATCCCTGTCTTCGCATAATCCACCCCGATATCGCCAATTATCGACTCGATCTGTGAGTTCACCAATTCAACAGGTATCTCCAGTTTATCCTGCACGCCCTTAGAATTCTGGGCGGTAACAGCGGTGATTACAGAAGTACCATAAACGCCAAGAGCGGAGAATGTCTTTATGTCAGCCTGTATTCCTGCGCCACCACTGCTATCTGAGCCACCAATGGTGACAATTCTCTTCATTACCATCTTACTATCTTACCGTGTAAGGGCCTTGGGCTGGATTTGAACCCGCGGTCTCCACCTTATCAAGGATTAATTTAAGAAGTTATTTTGTAGTACATAAACTATATAGGGATATCTCTTTGGTAAAGCCTTCTTCTGGTTGGTCAGACAGCACCGGACGTAATTTGTCTGGAAGGGTCATCACTGCGTGTCTATGAGGCACGTTGAACATCTTACGGCTAAGCGTCTTTGCCCATTGTGGTGTACTGCTTACCGCAATCTGAGCATAGTCTGCTATTGCAATCCCATGCCATGAGATCTCATGGTATTCCTCGCATTTTAGACAGGTTTTTTAAAGAAAGGTTTTTATTAATATAGAAGTATTAA
>Ga0190331_1000023_pt1 | contig 25388 bp, 59 predicted proteins | sample 48720445_MG_FD_161681 | JGI IMG/M metagenome (GOLD analysis project Ga0190331, IMG submission 161681) | Hydrothermal vent sediment bacterial communities from Southern Trench, Guaymas Basin, Mexico - 4872-04-4-5_MG | ecosystem: Environmental > Aquatic > Marine > Hydrothermal vents > Sediment ... | reverse complement strand
AAAATTGCCACAAAATATAAGACAATTACAAACTCCATTTAAACAAGGAGGGTAAGGTATGGATAATACAGAAGAAAAAAAAGAAGAAGGAATGGAAGAAACTTTACCACCAGAAGAAACTGAAGAAACTACAGAAATACAACCATCTGAAAAACCTGAGGAAAAACCTGAAACACCGCCAGAGAAAAAAGATAAAGAATATAACTTCAAAGTTTTAAGAAATGAATTAGAGAAACAAAAGAAATTAGTTGATTATTATGCTAATCTAGCAAAACAAACACAAGTTCAGCCAATTCAACCTCCTTATGATATTCCTAAACAACCATTCCCACAGAATATTCCACAAACTCCTCTTATTCCTACGCCAACAGTGCCTACTCCTTTTGGTTCTGTGCCACCTAATGTTACTCCTACTTCTCCTGCTTTGTCTAAAGATATAACCGAATTTAGTCCTCAAGAAGAAACAGAAATAGCTGAAGCAGATGACCCTGCTGCTAAAGCAAAAGAAATTTTACAAAATAAAATTCGTGCTTATACTGATTATATTTATCAAGTGCAAGGTTTACAACAACCACAAATTTCTCCAACTGATATTGCTCGTTTAGTAGATGAAAAAGTAAGTGAAAAAATAGAAATGGATAGACTGCAAAGAGGATTAGAAGAAGTAAGTCAAAATCCAGAATTTATTGACCTCGTTAAAAAGCATGTAGAACCGACCAAAGATAGATTAGCACCTTTCTGGAACAGTTTTTATGTATTTGGAGAAAATGCAGGTAAGGTTTTATTTGAAGTTTTAAAAGCTTTAGATAAAAGTGAACCTGATGTAGCTAAGGAAGCTTTTAAAGCTGGGCAAAGACAAATTGTTGAGAAATTACAACAAAGAGCAACAGCCCCAACACCACCTATGGGTAGAGTATCTACAAAAACAGAATATACAGCAGAGGATTTAGAAAATATGTCTGTTGATGAGATAATGAATGTTCCACCTGAAATAATAGAGAAGTGGAGAAAAGGGGAATTGGATTAATCTGTTTCTGCTAAATTTTTAAGCTGTCTTAATTTTCTCATAAGTCGTATTTCTTTTTCCTTTTCTAACTGTATCATTTTATACATCTCCTGTTTGCTTAAACGGGCTTTTTCTTTTTCTCGTTCTATTTCTTTTACTCTTTTTTTCACATCCATTTTAGCCAATTCTGTTAACTCTAACACTTTCAAAAGAGGGTTACCAAATTCTTTTGGATACAGCCAACATAATCTACTAACTCCTGTTACTTGTTCTAACTTTTTTGCTAATTCTAAAGAGGGTCTTGTATCCTGATGTGCCCATCTGCATAAAGAGCCAAATGATATACCAGTTGCTTGAGACAATTTCTTTAAAATTTCATAATATTGCTTCCTTAATTTACGGTATTTTCTTTTTGGTTTTTCTATTGGCCCATCAAACCATTTATTCTTCATCGCCAGTGCAACAAATTGTATATACTTGTCCATCAATAGTGCACAATCCTGAAGGGAATGTCCCAATAGGACATAATTCTCCAGCTGGCACTATAATACAAAAGTAAAGAGCAAATAAAAATGTAAGTATTTTTTTCATTTTTACCTCCTAAAATTTAATATACCCAAATACATGGGTGCGGTTTTGTCTTATCTATATCTAAATGAATAAAATTTGCACCTATTCCCATACGCCGTATGCCAAGAATTATAGCAAAAGCAATAATTTTATATCTGAAAGTTGAATTGGGAATATAAATATCCGCTGCAAGTCCTTTTAAATGAGCAGAATTTTCAGAACCACCCACTTTTTTATTGTGTTTTACACATCTAAAACCAGAAGTAATATTCAATGGTTCTCCTATCCAATCCCTTAACTCATCTAGTTTTTTCACAAACTCTTGTCTCATTTCACATCTACCACAACAAGGGCAGGCAAATTCTTCAGGGGTAAAATGCTTAATTTCTTTCCACCATAAAAAATGGGATATTTGAATACTCATATTTTTTTACCTCACTCAACAATAAATAAAACCTCCCTTTATCTGGCACTTCCACCCTTACTTGTTCAAGTTGTTCAGAATTGCCATTGCTTACCCACACCACAGTAGCCTTTTTGCCAGCTATATCAAACAGTTTAGTAAAAAAACTAGGTAAAATTATCACCTTATCACCTACTTTGAAATGGGGCATTGTTTCCCTCCATTTCCAAAATTTTATCTGCAATTATTCTAGCTGTTTCTTTTGCTTGATGATTGATTATTCTCATTATAATATGGTCATCAGCATCTTTAGGTATTTCAGCTTCTTTTATCCATATTTCTTCAAAAGGCCAGTAATGTTTGGTTAATATTTCTTTCATAGCTTTAACTACCCTAATGTCTTCTCTTTCTTTAGACCGCAGAAAGAATGTATATAAATCAATCCCCCGAAATTCCAAATCACACAAAGAGGTAGTATATGGTAAGTTAGCTAACAACCGATAAGCACAATTATCTATAATGCTTCTGTCTGCCACAATTATCTTATCTTTATGTACCAAATAACTAGCAATAGTGCAGTTGTCCAATGCGTCTTCAAACAGACTATAAGCTAAACGGTTAGTAAAAATCTTTTCTTTCCAATTTTGTTTAATGTCCATTTGTTTTAATATACTATCTGCAAACTCACCAACAAAAGCAAATTTATTAGGAGGCAAACAGTATTTAAGAAAAAAGAAAGTAGTTGTCTTGCCAACATTATGGCTACCAGATAGGGCATAAACTTTAATCATGATTTAGCTCCTTTTTAATTCTTTTAATTTGAAAAACACATCCCCATTAAATCTCCCTCCTTTTGTTCCTGATGCCATTATTTGCATATACTTTCTTATTTCTTCTTCAGCTAAATTATCAAATGGCCACCCAAATTTACTTACTTCTTCAGATATAGTAGCTACCTTTTCACCATCTAAATAAATTTTGGCTTCATTTTTCCTTTTGACGTATATCACGCAAAGGACAATACTTTCATTAGCTTGAGAAAGCAGTTTATTTACCACCCATTCAACCTGTTTTTTAACTTTATCAGTCATTGATATCCTCCTACCACTTAAAAGCATTCTCTATTATTCTTACTCTTGTTACCAAGCTAGGATAATCTTCTCCAAATAAATCCAGTGCTTCTTGGCTCATCAAGAAGCGATTTAACCTTTCCACATCTTCCAATTTGATAGAGCTACGCACAAGAGAAATAATTGAATCTACCTGTAATGCAATACGTAACCAATAATCTGTGTCTGGCTTTGTTTGGATTACTTTTTCTGGCATTGCTTACTCCTTTTTAAATAAGTTTCTTACTGAATTTGATATAAATAGTTTTTTACATTCTCCTTCAGCTTTCGTATAAAATTTAGCTACCAACTCTATTTTTTCTAATTCCCTGTCATCATCAAATTCTAAATCTTTTATATCTAAGAAATCCCGATAAGTTTGATAAGCATCATCCATACTATCAGATATCACATATACACTTTTATATTGGCTACCAGAAAACCCCTTAACCGTTACTTTAAAAAGACAAAGTGTATTCATTTATTCCCTCCTTTTTAAATATTCTTCTTCAAATATTTTTGCACAGTCAGGGCATAGAATTTTAGCATGCATATCCAAAGAAAATAAATCACCTTCTTCAAATGCCTTATCAAATTCTTCTTCGGTCAGTTCCCATGTTACATAAAAACATTGTTCAGTAGGAAACCATAATTTCCTACCATGTAGCAAATGGTCGTTGTCACAACGTAGTTTTTTAGGTAATTTGCCTTTTTTATACTCCTTTGACTCTGTTACTGGTTTGGGCTTGCTCCACCTACCACGCCTTGGCCCACAAATAAATCCTTTAATTTCCATTTGCTTTCCTTTTAAATTTCCATTTTCTTTCATCTTTGTCATAATAGTATCCCTGTTTTTTTAGATAAATTGCCAGATTGACAGCATGAACTTTGCAAGCTTTACTAAATTTCATTACACTTCCAAATTCTTTTAATACTTTTTTTATTCCTCCATATCGTTTAAAAGCTTCCCTTGCAAGTCCATGAGGAGCATGATTATACTCTCTAGGTTTAGTTTTAATTCTCAATTTTTTAAGTCCTTGTAAAATTGTAGTTCGTTCAAATCCCCATCTCAATGCCATTTTCTTTGTTCCTTCTTCATTATACTGACGCTCTAGCTCTGTTTTTACTTTTTCAGCATCACATTTGTAATAATAAAATATATGCCAAAGGAAAGAGCCCGCTGAGCTAGCAGTGATAGTAGAGACTATTGCACTTTTCAGTTTCGCAGACAAAGGATAATTAAGCTTATCAGCCCATTCAAATAATTCCTTAGCATCTCTATTTGAAATTTCTAATTTAAGTATTTTATTACGCCTCATTATTTCACATCCACCTACCCATAAACAGTAAAAGGAGAAGGAGCTTTGTCTTTAGTAGGTCTATTTCTTCTTTCCCAATCTTCATTCACCAGTAATTGCAGTGCTTTTATAGTCTTTGAATTGCTAACCGATTTTCGTTTACTTGTCTTTTTATTTTTTATGTATTGATTGAGCCAACATTTCACACAATATTTAGTGCCTGGGATAGCAGGTTTCCCACAAATAGGGCATCTTTCTTGTTCCATCATCTTCCTTTGGTATTTTAATTGTCTTGAAATAATTTCTTTCATAATGGCCTCCATAATTTCTTTAATATGTGTAATCAGTGCTTCTTGCCCTCGTGCTATTGATGCCATCTTCCCCATAATAAATTGGACGCCATACATTTCTGCATCCTCTCCGAGGAGAAAATGGCATACCATACGCATCAAGAATAGCCTCATTCATTTTATGGCACATACTATCAATTCTATTACATATATTTTCAACGATGTCTTTTATTTCTCTAATATCTTTCTTTGTAACCATAATCTGCTTAATTTCTCTAAGCTCTTTCAAAATTTGGTTATATTGTTCTTTAGTTAATTCTTGTTCCATTTCTTCATAATGGCCTCCATTTAATTTATTACCATTTGAACCAGCTTTCTATTACTAATAGAATTCTGTTTAGCACAGCCTTTCTGCAATCATTCCAACCGTCTCTATATGCACGAAGTTCATTTCCAGGGACTTTCCAATGCTTTTTCATTTCTTTAAGGTCTGCTTCAGGGGGCAGGAAGACAAAAAAACAGCAATGTGCATAAACATTCATTATTTTTCTTACAAATGTTTCCCAATTAAGATTTCCACTCCAAATTTTTCTTAGTTCTTCTTCAAAATCCATTGAAGTCTTTATTGCAATCTTTCCTTTTTTAGTTAATTCTTGTTCCATTTTTCCCCCCTCATTTTTATAATTTGAAAAACAGCCTGTAATTGCTGTAACATAACTTCTGCACTCTCCACCCATTCTCCCCAAGTTTTAGCATTACTAACATCTTGCCATGCATTCATTTCTTGCTTTTTGTTACAGCTTCCAAATATTACCCTAAGAGGGCAATGCTTACATAAATCATAATCATCTATATTCAAATGAAAAAAAGTTTGGCAAAGAGGACAATCATCACTAGACCAAACTTCTTTTATTTTTTCAAACATCTTGCCCACTGTAACTGCTTCATTGGGCATTTGTGTTTTTGCCCAATTAATCATCTTTTCCCAATGTTCTATTGATTGAGCGGTTGCTTCTAAAACTTCTTTTAATGGGATTTTCATTTTTCCTTCCTCCTTTATCTAATACGGCTATGTAATTGATTAAGTCTTATTTTTAAACCATCTATTTTTTCTAAGATTCGTATTAAATAGTCTTCAAGAGGAGAAAAGCTTTGTTCGTCGTTATGGCCAATTTCTTTGCATTTTTCTTCAGGCATAGGCAACAAATAAAGAGATAATCTATTGGTTGTAGCTTCAATCAATTCGGCCAAATTATCTAATTCGCTTAGTATTGTTGTTACTTTTTCTATTACTGGATTTTTTGCCGTTACTTCACTCATTTTTTACCTCCTATTTTGAATTATTTTTATTTAGCCGAACTGACCTAAGCATTTCTGCAATTTTTAAAAAAACAAAATCTGCATCAAAGCTATTACTCTCCGCACCGCACTTTTCACACTCCCAATAAACCTTTCCATCACCGTGACTGTCAAACCAAAACCGCTCTTTTAAAGTCTGCTTCCCGCCGCAGACTGGGCAATCAAAGTCTCTGAACTGCATTTACAGTAATTCCTTATTTTTATATTTTTTCTTTAACTCTTTATAAGCCTGCCTTTTTACATCTGCTATTATTTGCCCGCCTATTTTTTGGTAAGTTCTGAAACGAGGACTATACTGATTGCCATATACTTGCCGTCTTAATTGTTTAGCTACTCTTGCATTCATTGTTTTTTCTCCCCCCCCCAATTTATTTCTATGTAATCTTCGCTTTCAAAATCAAATTCTTCATCACTATTATTGCCTATTTCAATGCTAGCTGTCATATTTGTAGCATCAATATCATATATAGTAACAACATTTACATTATCTTTTGGTTCAGGAATATTTAAACCTCTTTCAAGCCTAACCTCTAACCATGCTCTCTTTGCTTCCCATATTTTTTCAAGTGCTTCATCTACTGTTTTACCTTCTGCTCCACAACCACGCAAATCAGGTATTTCTGCAACATAATATCCCTTACCATCATAATCAAAATCCTTTTTAATTACGATATGATAACGTAAGCTGAGATAGTATGATAAATCTTTTTTTAAAACTCCCATACCACATTTTCTCCTTTATAAAACTTTCTTTTAATTATTTTCCCAATTAAATGTAAACTATCACATCCCAATATAAATATATCCACATGCCCGTCTTCTCTTTTGACCCATACTTGCACCATATCTTCTTTACCCCAAGGCACTGTTTGCAAGGCTTTCTTTTTCTCACCCAGCCCTGTATGAAGGGTAGCTTGTATCCATAAGGTAGGCTTATTCTCTTTTTTGGCGATTAAATCCACACAACCAAATATATCGTTTCGTTGGCTGATATAGATTTGCTTCTTCTTGCCAAATTTGTCTTTTGTAACAATCATTCTGCCTACAGGTTTCTGGTTATGAACAACCCAACCCATCTCCTCAAGCCATTTTTTAATCCAGTCTTGGAAGGCTAGTCCTTTCTTTCTCCGAGTATCTTTCATTTATTTCTCCTTTTTTATAATAGGGAATATAAATAATCATTACTTAATTCTTCTTTTTTGGGTTCTAAATAATATTTCAATGCTTGAAATATCTCATCATTTGTAACATCAAACTTTATGCTACTCAAATAATAATCTGAATAATAAAGAAATTCTATTTTCCCATTTTTATTAAATATAAGTTTGATTGAGTTGACTGAGGAGCGGTTAATTATCCACATATCCGCTTTTTTACTATAACTAAAATACTTTTTAGAAAGGTCATTAATAGTATTTTCAATTTCTTCTTTAAGTTTTGGTAAATCAGAAAGATAATAGTTATTTAGAATCCAAATATGAAATGCTCTTTTTAATTTTGTTACAATTTCTTCTAGTGAGAATTTGTGATAATGTAAAAAGAAATCTATATCCATTCGTATAATATTTAAAATATCTATACCATCTTTTTTTATTTCTTTTCTTTTCTTTTCTCTATTTTCTTTTATTCCTGCTACATCAATATTAATTATTTTATATTTAGCTTTATATTCAATCATCTTTTTCTCCCTTTTGGCAATTTTACTTTCCCTTCTTTAGCTAACTTATAAATAAAATATGAATATCCAGGAATAAATTTATCTTGCGATTGGGCTTTTATTATTTCATATATAACCAGCATTTTTTCTTTTTCATTAGTAACCTTTACTCTTTCTCTATTAAGTATATTTATTTTTATAAAGTCTTTAATTTCTCCTGTTACTAAAGAATATTCAATCATATAAAAAACATTATTCAATACAATATCTACTGAAGCCATTTATCTCTCCTTACATATTTTGTAACACATTTTAGTTATCCTCTCCTTCCCTTAATATCTCTTTCAACTGCCCTTTATGATGGCATCCTTCTAAATGAACCAAACGGCCATTTTCTTCAAATTTCAAATAAATCTCTTTTCCTTCTGTATAAAATTCACTCTGCCTAACTTTGGTAAATTGTAAGATTGGATATTCTCTCTTTTTATCTTCACCGTCATACAAGATTTCAAAGCCATAAGCAGGACGCTGTAGTGAGCTTTCTCTACCATAAGGTTTCAATTTTCCATATTCCTCTCTGGCCTGCCAGAATAGAAAGATTAAGCTTTTGTGTCCTTCCTGTAACTTACGAATAAACTTATTTACTCTATCATACCTACCTGTCAAATCTGCCCAATCCCAAATGATTATGCTGTTTTTGCTTATTGCTAAAGGCTTCATAAACGGATCTGTAATAGGGATAAATCTAACCTTTCCTTGTTCTTCCCATTCAATCATTTGTTCTACATCAACTAGTTTAGCAAACCGATAAGCAATATTTTCTTTGCATTCAGAATAGTAATAATGAACAGGCAGTCCTCTTTGTAAATAAAAAAGAGCAATGTTTATAGCAAAATAAGATTTGCCTTGTCCATAACTTGCATATATCAAAATTATATCTGAAGGAAATAATAAACATTTGTATCCTATGCCAAATGGTAAAGGTATTTTAAGTTCAGGCTTCAACATATCTTCAAAGGCAGTAGGTGTGGTGTGTTTGATAATGCGATAGTCTCTTGAATTAACCTTTTCTACTTTACCAAACTCCACGGCTTTATTTAGTATCTTATACGCCGTTGAATATTGGCTACTACTTAATCCAAGAGTTTGCATCATCTCTTTAATGGTAAAAACAAATTCACCGTCATGGTCTTGAAAACTGTCCAAATACTCCAAGACCAACTTTAAAACAGAGCCTCGCTGTGCCATTTAGCGTAAGTCCAGATGTCACTTTTAGTCTTTGATTTTAAAATACTGTTTCAATGCCTGCCTTATTATGTAACTCCGATTGACATCTTTTTTCTCACACTCTTTGTCAATCCTTACCAAGTAATCAAGAGGTAGAGAAACTGTTACCGTGGTATTTCTTCCTCGTTGCATTTTCATTCGCTTTACCCTCCTTTATTGAAATAAGTTTTTCTTTTATTTCAAGTTTGCTTAATAAATTGAAATAATGTTTATTTTTCATCTCCTTTAATCTTTTTTAATTCCATTGGATGCAAATAAAATGTATCACAGTCTTCAAAATATATATTATTCAATAGTTTCACCTTGATTGAATGTTCGGTTATTTTAATTACTTTTGCTAGCATGTCTTCAATATCATATATCTTTGCGATAGGGCAGGGCAAAATCTTCACAATGTCTCCTACTTTAAAAGGTTGTTCCATTTTAAATCTCCTTATACTATTTACATTTCATTTGCTAATTTCTCTAAAGCTCTTTTCAAATACTGTTTCATAACATCATCATCCAAAAAGCTATCAAAGCCTGTCCCTAATTTTCCCCCAATGATTTCTTTACCATTTACGGCATCCATGATATTATCAGTTTTTTTTGAAGATACTCTGATACTTAATATTCCCCATCTATATCTTACATAGACCATCCTACCATCCATTAGCTTTACTTCCCATTGGCTGGGGCAAGTCTCAGATGTTCTCTTGATGTATTTAATGCCGACAATTTGCCGTGTCATTTCAATAAAATAATTTAATTACGTGAAAAAGTTTGAATTTGCTAACCTCTCTACAATTCATTAAAAAATTAACCAATTTTACTTCGTTATTCAAACTTTGAATTTCACCACTCGTGCTAAGTATCCAATATACCATTTTTAAAAACACCTTTTAAAATTCTGCTCAAAATGTATCGGGGGTAGTAGTAATAAATATAATATATTATTCTGTTTCATCCTTTTCAATTTCATCTATTATTTTTTTAATATCATCTAAACTTTCTGCTGAAATAGATACCGTCTCGTTCTTTGTAGCTGTATATCTTTTATTTTTTAAAAAGATTTTATAGCCTTTATATACTTCTATAAAAGTCTTCATTTAAAACTCCGCCATATTTTGTTTCTGAGCAAGGTTTAATGGCCTAGACATACTTTTATATGTCTTTGAGGTAGAAACTGGCTCAGCGTTGAAATATGTGCGTCTGAGAGCGGATGAGCTGTTTATTAGATACCTGATTTCAAATTGGCCTTTCATTTTTATTTCTATTTATAATCCAATAAAAAATCTAATCTGAATGCCATTGTCTCCTCCATGTTGTTTATAATAAAACAACTAATTTATTTTGTCAACCCTTTGGTCTAATTTTTTTAAGAATAATTTTTTTCCCTTCCTGAGTGATTTTAACGCCTGTTATAAAATAATTTGCTTTTCTTAATTGCCTCCACCATTTCGTTGCTATTTCGCTATCGGAAGAACTAATTGTGTAAGGCTTATTATAATTATAGGCATTCATTACTCGTAACAGTGCATTATATTCCATATCATTTGGATTAGGTAGTTTACAATCTTTTATTTTAAATCTGTCATAAGGGGTTGGTTGAGGTTCTTCTGGATGTTCATGGTGGTATTTAATTCTTACTTTGTTTATGACTTGTTGAGAGGAAAGTATCCCTTTTTTCAATTTGTCATATAGAAAAAGACAAAAGGCGGCAAAGCAATTCTTTCTGCCTCTTAACTTGCAAAAGTTTTCTACTGCCTCAATAAATTCCAAATCTGTATAATCGTCGCTAATAGTGATTAGTCTCATCATTTCTTTCTCATGAACCACCACATCATTTTGTTTGGCAATGTCCTTAAAGATTTCAAGCCTGCTGTCTGGGTTGTGCATTGTTTTTGTCCTCTGATAATTTTCTAACTTTTATACTTTTAGGCACCACTGAACGAGCATAGGACTTAAAAAGATTAATAAGTTTATCTATTTTCTCCAATTCTTCCCAAGTAGCACCACAACAATCCCCTGAATTAGAAATTAGTTTTGCTATTTCTCGCTTAATTTTTTGCATGGTTTATCTCTTTTTTTTATATTTTTCTATTTTCTCTAATATTCGTTTGTTCAATTCTTCTTCTAACCGTCCAGCCTTAGCTAACTTCCATAAAATATAAGTATATTGGAATGTAGATATAATACTAGAAGGATTGAATTTTAATACAATGAAATTCTCTATATCTTCTTTGCCTTCTAGAGGTATAAAATCATTCATGGTTATCTCTCCTTAAATCTAAATAAGCCCTTCTGAGAAGTTTTAAATCTTGGATATATTCTGGGCAATAGTCGTTGTTCTTTAGAGCTTCATTGTAATTAATTTCGTTTGTAATATCCTTATAAACCTCGTGATGAAGCCATTTTAAAGCAACTTCAAAAGCTATTTTGTAGTCCATAATTTTCTCCTAAACATCCTTTAAAACGCCTGAAACAAAAGGCTTAATGTGGCTATCATACAGCCCGTCTTTTTCTTCCTCACCAGTTGCCCAGACTTTTTCAGGTCTAGAATATTGAACCCCTGGTTTATCTTCCCACCGCCGTTGAGCAAGGAAGGTGCTTGGATATATTATATATTCTAGTTCCATATTAGGCCATTCATATTTTAAATAATTTTCTAAGCCTTCCATTATTTGGTTGAATAAGGCTTCATCAGGATTTATCTTTAACCACTCTGCTAAAGCTCCTACTTTGTTCACTTTTCTAGGATACTTTAACCAAAACTTTTCAAATAAAATTCTTTGCTTTTTAATGTTTTCTGGTGATAAATTATCTGGTGGTTTATAGCTAGGTGAGTTGTTTTTAGGAGTAGGTGAATTTGGTTTTTCTTTTCCACTGATGAATTCACTTTTCTTATTTGAATGTTTAGAGCTATATAGTTTATTATTTATATTATTTTTTTTATTATTACTAAAAGAATTATTTAAAGAAGATTTTATATTTGTAGTATTCTCTGTAGTATTCTCTGTAGTATTCTCTGTATTTGTCTTAACTTCAGGAGAAGGAGGTGGTAACTTTGAAGTAGGGGGGTGGTTACTTTGAAGTAAAGAGGTATTTACTTCGGAGTTAGGAGGTGGTGATTCTGAAGTAGGAAGGTGGTTATTTTGAGGTAAAGAGGAGGTTTTTTTAGATTTGCGTTGGTCGTATGTAATTTTAAGGACATTATCAATAATTGGTTCTATAAACATGACATTTGAAAATTTTAACCCTTCGTTAGTTTCTATTGTTTTAAATTCTCTTTTGATAAGTTTTAATCTTACTAAATCATCAAAGGCTCTTTTAACTTGTATTTTTGTAAAGCCAAATAAATCCACATAAGACTGGTAATTCTTTTGTAATTTATCAGCTTTGAACTTTTGTCTATAACCAATTGGTTCACCTGTTTCTGGATTTCTTTCTTCAACTGGCCTATACCAAAAAACAATGTCCGCCAATAATGTTATAGCTACATGATTTACTGTTCCTTTTTCAGTTTTTATATATCTATACCAACTTAAAGGGACAGTATTACCAGGAAGTTCAACGCCAATTAGTTTTTTACATTGTTCATTTATTTCATTTCTCATTTAACTCCTCCTGAAATATATCATGAAATTTTTTATGGCAATTATCACATAGCACTATCAAATCTTTTTTCCATGTTAAATATTCTCTCCCTCTATTTTCATAGGTTTTATGATGAACATTTAAATTTTGGTCTGAACCACATAACGAGCAAGTAGGGTTTTTCCATTTGACATATCTAGATACAACTCGCCAATAAAGGGTTTTAAGAAAATTTTTATAAGGCATACTGGTTAAGATTTCTATATCTTTTTCGGTTATTAAATCAAATAATAAATAAAAGTCACAAGCTGGAGTATTTTTACCTGTCCCAAAATTTGCTAGTTTTCTATGTTGTCTTTCTTTTTCTCTTTTTTGGCGTTCTAATTCAGCTCTTTCTTCTCTTTCTTTGCGTTTTTCGTCTCGTATTTTTTTACATTCAGGACAAATTGCATTCTTAAAATCCCATTTATTATTCACAATTATAGTTTTTCCACAAACTAAACAAGTAGTTTCGTATTGTCTTAGCTTTAAAAATTCTCTTACTCTGTTAAAGACTTCTGTTTGATTTACTTCAATAGGCACTAATAAACAGGCTTCTTTTAATGCTTCTTCCCATTTTTCCATTTTAATTCCCTAAAAACAAAAAAACCCACACAGACAGAACAAGACTTTTTGACATGAGCGGAGGCCAAAAGATAGCCTTGCCTGCCTGTGCGGGTTTTATTTCTAAGATACCCTCCGCTCATCTTGATTTATTCTTACCAAATTATTTTTAATTTGTCAATCTTTCTCAAATGGGAAAAGAGTTACATAAGGTCCATTGAGAAAATATGCTATATATACTGGCAAAGAGCTTATATCTTTATTAACTTTTTTCTCTAGTTTACTTAAGACTTCGTTTACTGTTTTGCCTTCGGCATTACAACCACAAAAATTTGCCTCAAACCGTATAGAAATTTGACAAGTTTTATCAACATCAAATTCATCTAATTCTTCACATTTCGTATATCTTTTAACCAAGATATATGTTATTTTTGGAAATTTCTTTTTCAAAGATTTCAAAAATTCTAATTCAGCCATTGCTGCTTCTCGCATTCCTTCAAGGTCTTTAATCTCCCATGCACACCAAAAACGGTGATAAGGTGTTTTACGGCATTCTGTAAAACCAGTTGCTATTTTAACAGGACATTTAACGCATTTGTTTTTTAAATATAACTCGCATAATGCGCAATTGTATTGTCCTTTTTCAAGTCTCTCATCATATTCCTCAAAACTGCTAATTTTTTCTAAATGTTCAACTATATCTCTCCATTTCTCAATACCCAAATCAAGTGGGTCTTCACCTTTCATTAACCTTTTAATCATTTCTTTACGGGTCATTTTATCCTCCATATTCAAAATTGCCCACACAGACAAACAGGCAAGAAAGGGAGGAGGAAAGGTGGGACCTGTTTGCCCGTGTAGGCTATGATTTAAAATAATTCCTCTAATTCCTTTGCCTTAGTATCAATGATTAAATAAACTTCCGTTGCTATTTCTTCGTTTGGAATGTCATAAATGCTGTTATAGCCTTTCTCTTTTAAAACTTCATTTACCAATTCATGGTCATAATTTGATAATTGCTCTTCAAGTTCTATTAACCACTGTGCAGGTTGAGTTTTCTTTTCTGGTTTAGCTTTAGGCTTTGGAGAAGGAGTAGCAGGCTTGTTTTTTGCTTCCCATTGTTTAAACTTCTCTATAAAACTATCCATTTTCTTGAAGGCTTTTTCTTTCACATAATCCACTGAGCAATTAACACTTTTAGCTACCGTTTCAATATATTCTTCCACCTTTTTTTTATCCAAATCCATTTCAGTGATTATATCATCAAAACTTAATTCTTTTTCAGGTGCAGGAGCTTGATTTTCAATTTGTTTAGGCTTTTCTTCCTTTTTTTCTTTAGCTTCCACATCAATTACTTTGCCTTGAAAAACCTTTTCTTCAGGTTCTTCTACTGAAGGTAATGTAATGTCTTCTTCTTCCTCAGAAATAGCTAATTCTAATTCAGGTGTCTTTGGTTTCATCTTTAACATCTTTAGGATGGCACTTTTCCGCATCATGCTTTCAGGCCATAGATGCCAAGGGCTGTCTTTAGTCCCAAACTTTTCAGCCTTTTGATAAGCTAGGGACATTTTCCTGCGTTTCTCAATTTCTTCCATTGAAATAATATCAAAGTCCACCACGCCATCTTTTTTCCAGAGAGCATAAGCACAAACAGCCTTTCCTCTATTTTTGAATGCTGGTTTATGGTGTAAGTAACCATCAGTGCCAAATTGATAATCAAATTCATCATTCTCATATACCACATGAGCTTCTACATTAGCCCCTGTCACTCTGTAAATTAGCTCAATTAACCCCTGATATCCTTTTTGAGGATTACACTCCAAAGGACGCCCAGGCTTCTTATTGTTATGCCTAGGTATCAAATAGACATTGTCCCCTCCTGGAAGCAGTCCCCATTCTGCACACTTTAGCAAAGCACTAACTATGCTTTCAGGAGTGCATTGATGTAACTTAGGATTTTTTAAAACGGCATTCCAGAAGGCAGCTAACAGAACATTTTTTTTCATTCCCTTGGGTAGCACTTTTAATTTCTCCTCTGTTTCAGGAGAAACTAGCTTAGCCTTGATTACTTCTAATTGATTTTTTTTCATGGCTTACCCTCCTAATAAATTTATTATTTTAAAAGTTAAATCTATTGCTACAACAATACAAGAAAAAACAATGATAGAAGGTAGCACTAAAGTAAAAAAGAAAGTAGCTGGATTTGATTTTTCAGGAAACTTTGCTTTTATTCTAAGTCCAATATTACTAAGCAAAATTAAAAATATAACTACAAAATAACAAAATGTTTTCATCTTTTATTCTCCTTTATCTTTTTTATAACATTTTTCACATAAAAATTTAGATACAAGATTTTTTTGTTCTAATGAACAGACAATATATTTATTATCCTGCATTTTTAAAATACGTCTACATTTACAGCATCTCAAATTTTTATCTTCAGGTTCTTTGTAATAATTAAAAAGCTCTTCACTCATTTTCTTTATCCATCTTTTATTAGAAGTTTCTTCTTCTAATTTAATTGCTTCTTTAAAACACCGATTTGTCAATCCTTGAATTACTGTTTTTAATTGCATGTGAAGGATAAATTCAGGATGTTTGGGTTTGTCTTTATAATAAACCCATTCCTTGTTAATAATTAAAATCTCCATTAACTCATCAATACGAGTTATAGCTTTTCCTTGCTTAAATTTTTTCTTTGCCATTAAACCCTCCTTGTTGAAATTTCTATTTCTTGATAAATTTTAAGGCCATCAATACTTCTTACTCCTGCCCTGATAGCCGCATTAACCTTTTTGCTATCCACCATTAAATATTCTCTTGGTATTTTCTCAAAATCCACTACTTTAAATGTCCAGTGTTTTCTTTCATATACAGTGCCATCTTCCGTGGTTACTTTTAATTTTTCCTTGGGCATGGTAACTTCAGGCAACTTAACTGGTTCAATCCCTTTTTCTTTGGCTTCTTGGTCCAATTGCTTTTGCAGTCTTTTTCTTTCTTCCTCTGCCTTCTTTTCCATTTCACGCCTTTCCATTTCAAGGCGAGTTTTATAGTCTTTCAATTTCAACTTCACTATTTTTTTTGAATTGGTAAGAGGTTTGACAACCTCATTTGCTCTGGCCTTTACTTTTTTAATAAATGTTTTAGGGATAGCTATTCTTTTTTCGCATTCCTCGTTAATTTTCTTTTCATATTTTGCTATTGTAGCCAGTAACTCAGCTGCTTTTTGGCAACTTTCTTCATTTGTTATTTCCAGTGTTTTCACTTTTTCTTCTAACTGAGTAAATCTTTTCTTCCAAACTAAGAAAGCGTTTTGTGCTTCAATCAGAGCTAGATTGGCTCTAAATTCTGTAAACACTCCGTTATTTTTTTGTTGCATTTTTTCCTCCCTTCAATAAGTTTGGATGTTCCCATACATTTCCTATTACTTCCAATGAATAACCTGTTTCTTCTAAGAACCTATCTGGATATTCTTTTAATTTCACGCCTCGTGTTCCTATAACAACTTGTCCTATAATATTTAATTGAGGGTAATCCTTCCAATTTGTTTTTCTTATAATATCCCCCTCATAAATTTCCTTATTCTTCTTGTCCCTCAAACCTATAAATAAATCAGGTTGATTTCCTTTTTCCAACCACTCCCATAAAATTTCTCTATTAGAGAATTTATCTTGTAATAAATCATTTAGCGTAAAATAAATTATAGCATTTCTTTCAGGAATTACTGCCCTAAATTTGATTTCCATTTTTGCCTCCTTTAAATTTATCCTTTCAAATATCTCCACCCATTCAAAAATCCCAGAAATGCTTGAAAAGCCTTGGGAATTTCCTCATCACATACCACATCAACAATAGCAGGTTTCCCGTCCTTTCTAAGTCTCACCGCTGCTACTTTGTCAGGCTTCAATTCTTTAGGCAGAGCATAATAATACGCTGCTAATTGCATGATCCATGCTTTATTAGCTACCTCAGAAGTTTTCAAATCCCATAACCATTTTTCACCTTTCCATTCAACGACCATATCTGGATGTCCGATATAGCCAAACTGCTCATGTTTCACTTCAAACTCAGCTTTGATTAGTTTTACAGGTAACAGGCTTCTAAAAGATTGAATATACCCTTCCAGTTCTCCGTATTCAGGAATAAACAAATTTTCAAGTTCAGCTACACAATACTTATGAATCAACTTACCTCGTTCACAGGCTAATTCCAGTGTGTTATTTGAGACAGGAAATTCTAAGAAAGGCGATATTACCTCTGTGACCCTTGGATAACGCATAATTTACTCTCTTAAACCAAGTCTTTTATTGTCTTTTTCTAGAACTTCATGCAAATAAGAGCTAATTCTTTCAATCTCAGGAGCAGAAAGCTGTTTCTCTTTAGGCAAAAGATTATTTAAGGCATAAAAGAAATTATGTATTCTGCGGTTATAACCAATAGCAATCCATTTACCATTACTTTTTATGTAATTATGACTTTCCCAAGGCATAATTTCCTCCTTATTCTATGACGCATTTCTTAAAATATTTCTTCAATTATTGTGTTTAACCAATTGGGAGGAGTTCCCTTTTCATCTTTATAAAGACAAAAACCATGCGGACAACAATTTGGCTCTTTTGAGGCATCATAATAGAGGTAAGGGCAAAGACCATCACAGGCTATTTTACATTCAGGATGAGGAAATGAATCTTCATATTTTTCATATACAATCTGTCCAATTTTGTTGTTTTTATTCCATAGGGTGAGTTTAATGATTTTAGAATCACCTGCATTACTGCTTCTTGATGAGTATTCAAGCAGATAAAATTTTTCAGGGAGCTTTTTCCAATTCCCTGTTTGTTCTTTATTAACAGGCTCAATATCAGGATAAGGACTGCGGAAATAACAATCTAGAATTTCTCTATATTTCCAATTTGGTATATCCATTTCAAACCCTTTGATATTTCTGCGACTATGCCTCACACCGTAATCAGTAACATTTTTAGTAAAGAAAACAGGAAATCCATTGTAAGTTTTTGGTATTTCTTTTTCCATTGTTTCCTCCTCCTTTCTATTTATTAACTATGATGAGTTAAGTTTTCTGTCAAAATTTCTTAATTAACACCTCTTTTACTCCACAAAACTATGATTGCAAATAATACATCCTGTAATACGGCCATCTGACATAATGAAAGCTCCACAGCTAGGACAACTATCCCATTCAAACAGGTTATATTTTTGTTGCACTTTTTCCAAATGCCCCGTTTCCCATAACTCTACCACTTCAGAAGCTTCTTTTTCAGTGAGGCCTCTGAAATGATAGTCCATCCGCCGTGCTATAACTCGTTTCTCATTCATTTTAAATTTCCTCCCTTTTTAATAAATTATAAAGGTCTGTAAATAAACTGCGAGGTATTAAGGCAAAGTCATCAGGTGGTATTGTGAGGTCAACCGCTTCTATTTGGTCTAAAAAATCTTCATAATTTTTAAAGCCCCGCCTCACTATATTTATTAAAATTTGTAGAAATGCTTTATTTTTCATTACTCTTGAGATTTCTTCTCTTTTATAATATTTGAATAATCTATTGAGGCTTGCTAACGGATACTCGGAGCCAGTATAAAAACTATCTCCTATAATTTGTGCTTTCATAAAATCTTTACTTAAATAAATTTCAGAAACTTCCCATGCATTATTCTTTTGTAATTCAATTCCTAATTTAATATGAGCAAAATCAAAACTTTCAACTAATTCTTTTAAAGAAGGTTTAAAATATTTACAAAATTGTAAAATTGTTTTGTTAAAAGTAACAGTAATTGCATTTGTAGTTATAATTGTAGCCTTCTTTTTTAATTTTTTTTCTGCTTCTAAAAAATCTTTTTCCCTTTTAAAGAAAAAATCATAATCTTTCGGAGTAGAAGCATTTAAAGAGTTCCCAGCCAGATAAATAGATTTTAGTTCTAAATAATTAAGAAAATTGAATATCTTTTTATTCTCCAATCGCTTTTTAATTCTTTGTTTTATTATTTCTTTCTCATTCATTTTGGCCTCCCTTAAAGAAATTTTATTTCTATTGGATATTTTTGAGATATTACAAAACACACAATATCTTCAGTTAACCTTGGAATAATAATTTTAGCCAAAAAATCAGTGATTTTTTCAACTTTGCCTATTCCAAGTTTTATATTGCTTTGTGTAGAAATAATTTCCACAAATCTAGAAACTTTATCTACATTTATTATTACCTCGTCAGCTTTAATCATCATTTTGGCCCCCTTAAATATAAACATTCAAAGCAATGCTTTTTTTAAATCTTTTATATTTAAAACTCTTGCACCATATACTGCCTTTGTCTATCCAACCTAAATAATCTGCATTATGAGAAGAATAAAGATAGACATTAATTTTATCATAGGACAGCGGAACAATAATAGGTTCTTTCCAATGCAAATTTGGGTAATAATAACAAAATACACCTTCTTCACTGATTTTAATGTTTTTTAATTCGCCCATTTTCTCCTCCCTTTTTCTTTAATTATAAAACAATTAAATTTTTTTGTCAAGGTTCTTTCACAAATAATTTAGTCTAGTTTTCCCCAAATTACCCAGACATTTGTCTTAGGTGTGTAGAGAATAGTAATCCGCTTTATCTTAGCGGTTTTACATTTTTGTTTCACAAAGTATTGTGCTATCTTTATGGTATCCATAGGAGATAAATTAGGTTCAAGAGAAATAGAGGTTTTGTAGGTATTCCCGACAATGCTTTTAGTGAATACCCAGTTAGCAGGTGTAGTGTTCACTTGTAAATTGTGGTTGTGAGGAAGTTTTATTTTTTGCCAGATATGGAAGGATAAAATCACAGAGGCAATCCATAAAATAATTAACATGACAATTAGATTTTTCATCTCACAAGCTCCTTTTTTATTTTTCAAAACAGGTAAAAGTAGCCTTTTCCCATTCTAATAATGTCTCTTTTAAACATTCCATTTCAGTTTCTATCTGGCAAACAACGCATAATTTCCCAAAGTGAAGATCATATTTCCAAGAGGTGCACCAAACATTACCTTTTTCTAATACTCCAATATAATTTATACCGCTATACATTATTACTTTTAATGTAGAATAAGAAAGAGGCACGCCTATAATTTTATTACCGCAAAAATATATTATAATAGTTTTACGTTCTGTTACATGAATATTATATAGGTTCATCTCACAAGCTCCTTTTTGGTTTGTTTTATTAAATATGAGAGAATGTGAAAAAGGGTCAGGTTTTCAGGGTCTGTTTCACATACACAAGCGACAAAGTTTAACAAGATAAGATAACCATCTCTAAATTTTTTGATATTTTCTTTATAAAGCCATATAGTAGGCATGACCTGATGTTCTACATCAAGCAGATTTATTTCTTTAAATTTGATATTTTCAGGCCATTCTATTGTTTGTAATGCTTCATATAATTTTAAATGCTTCATATTTTTTCTCCTTGTTTATTCAACTAATTCTTGCTCTAATTTTCTGCACTGCTTATCTGAGACAATTTCAAATTTTTTTCTAAATGCCTTATTTGCTATCATTCTTCTAAATCCTTTTAGATGTGAACAATGCCCAACTCGGACAAATCCTATTTTAGGCAATTTCTTTTTTTGATATTTTTCTTTATACATTTTAGCCTCCTTTAACTGTTTATCCACTTACAAATAATCCACCCACATAACCAAAACATTATTAAAAAGCCGAAAAAATCAATCATTTTTGCTTCCTCCTTTTTTGTTTTTTCTTTAGTAGTTTTTTGAAATATTTTCTTTTTTTACTAGAAGGATTTTTATGAAGTAAAACACCATAATCTTTTAAAAATTGTGCTAATATTTCTTCATCTGTTTTGTCTTTCATTTTTGCTTCCTCCTTGTGTTTTTTGCAATTTCATTTCTTCTCCTTCTTTTAAGGACACATTTTGTAAAGTGCCCTCTTTTTCTGCTAGAAGGCTTTTTATTGAGTAAATCACTATATTTTTCAAAAAATTCTGTTAACAGTTGTTGATATGTTTTAGTATCCATTTTATTACCTCCTTTTGCAAACAATTTAGTCTAGTTTTTTATTTAATCTCCCTATTTTCAAGTTCGTCCTCTGCACCGTTAACTTTGTTTTTTCTTTGTATTTCTCTGATTTCTTCTTTAAGATAATAAATAGCACTTTCAATATTATTTAACTCCCTTTTTTTGCTACTTCAGTCATCATATTCTGAGATTTTTCTATTATTTCTTTTGTTTTTAACAACCTATTTAAAGTTTCTATTTGCCACATCTCCAAACCTCCTTTTTAAATCTCGTCTACCCGACAAGCTACAACAAGCTTGCCGAATTTGACTTTATATTTCCATGACGAGCAATGTATAAAACCATTTCGGATGATCCCGATAAAACAATATCCCTTATATATCCATACCTCCATTGCACTATACGCTAAAGGAGCTTCACCATTAGAACGGTAGTGCTCGTCTATGAAAGATATTGTAGTTTTGTTTTCTTGAACATGAATGTAAAAAGTAGCCATTTCAATCCTCCTTTCAAAATAAAAAAGCCCGATGCTCCAAAAGGAACACCGAGCCTTTTAAGGGTGGGTGTTAAATTACTTATGCTAAGCCCAAAACTCTGTCAATTTCTTCATCTGTTATTTTCAAATCTAAATGCTCTGCATACTCTTTTAACTCAATTTCATTGTCAAAACTCTCAAGTAATAATCGTTTTGCTTCAGCTTCAGAAACTTCTTCGGGTGCGTGAGAATGAAAGAATTGATTACCCGTTCCGTCATGAATAATTAAGTAAAGCTTTCCCCGATACCGTGCTAGCCATTTAGCACCGTTGGGGAAATCATACCAACCCAAACATACATACGCTCCTTTCTCTAAGATTCTCTTACTTTTTGCGTTTCTTAAGCTTTTTTCTAACATTGTTACTTACCTCCTTTCAAATAAATTTAGCTAAATTATTTACTTCCTTTTTGGTAAATCGTGAAAGTGGAGCATAAGGCCGTTTCCTGCACCAAATGTCAATTATGGCTTTAGCAAGTAGATAGTTATCTTCTAGCATCTCATCCGATAATGCACCGCTATTCAGTGCTTGCTGAGCCATTTCATACATTGTTTGTTTTGAATTTTCTAGCATTTCGTTTATTTGCTTCTTTACCTGTTTAAATTTTTGTTCTTTAGTCATTTTTGTCTCCTCCCTTATTATTTATTATTTCCCAAAAATCGGCAGAATACTCTACAACTTTTTTATTGCTTAGTTTGATTTTTGCGACAACTCCATAGGCTTCAGTATAACCGGTGATTTTAACAATTTTACCTCTTTCCTCTTTGTGGTCTCCTTTTATAAGGATAACTTCCTTCCCAATCAAATTAAATGTTTGCATTGTTACTCCCCTCCTTTCTTCAAAATTCTTCAAAATTTTTTCCGTCGCCCGCTCAGCGCCAATTAAGTGACGCCGCAAGGTGACGATTTCAGACCGAAGTTTCGCAAGGCATTCGGGGCACATAACATAAATAGTGCCCGTGCCTTGCTTGCTTCCTAAAACCCGTTTGCACCACATACATTTAATCATGCTCACCTCCTTTTATTTCAATGGAATGACTATTCCGTTATATCTCCAAGATTTAAGCTTTTCTAAATCAGAATGAAGACATAAGGGCATCCCTCTAGGGTCTGAGCAAATATCCACATGAAGTTCCCATTTTTTAGCTATTTCTTTGACTTTCTTTTCAAGTTTTATCACTCTTTTTTTTGTCTAGAAGTTAAGCTAGAGTTGCAGCGCTGAGTGTATAGATTATGTAGAGAGCGAGCCAGCTTTTTTAATTCTTCATAATTCGCCAAAAACTCTTTTAAATCTTCAATGTTTTTGATGCTTTTCATTTTGTCTCACCTCCTTTCTTTCAAAAATTAAAAAAGGCCGAGCCAACAGGCTTAATGCCTGCTGAAACTCGGCCTTGCTTTGCTTAAAAGCGGTGCTGTGCCGTATTAGTTCATTTTTACATTCAAGATAATTGCTACCATTTTAATAACATCAACATTGCTTTTGCGGAGAACGTCCTCAATCCTCCGTCTCACTTTTTTAATATCAACTTTTATTTTCTTAGAAGTTAAAATATAGTCAGCTATTTCCAATTTAGTATTTGCACCAAGTTTTATAAGTTTGTTTGTTACATTTTTGGCAAAGTTTATTGCTTCGGAAACTTCACTATACGGCTCAATCCTTTGAATAAGCCAATCTTGGTCTCCAAAATTAAAACTAAAACGTTCTTGGCTTGTGCAACCTAGCTTGAGTGCTTTGTTTAATTCATATACCGAACAGGGTAATTCCTGGGCGTTTAGGATTTCAACACCGTAGTTTTTGCTTTTCCCTTGAAAAACTCTTACCTTTAACATCCTTCTCCTCCTTCCCTTCCCTTTTTTTTACAATTTTCACATCTTCCCTCATACCAATAAATCATTACTTTATCACCTCCCTTTCTTATGATACCCCAATTCTACTACAACTAAATTTTGTTGTCAAGCCCTATTTTATTTCCCCTCAAACCCACACCACACAAGCCTTTGAACAAAACTCGCACATATTTAACTTGTAAGCTTGATTAAAACTTCAACGCAATACTTTATATGCCTTTGCGTTCAAACTTTGCTTAGAATTGAAATATGAAGCTGTCAAACTCTTTATTTACTGACTTGCTTGAATTACTTGCAAAATCAATCTTACTTCTTTTCATCTGTTCTGAATAAAATTAAAACTGTTCTTACTCTTAAACAATTCTTAATTTAGAATCATTCTAAACTAACACTCATTTTAAATGATATGTTTCCCTTGTTTTTGTAGAAATAGCCTGCATTATAAGAGATATGGCTTATTAAATAATAAAGGAGAAAGAATGCCCTGCTCTCGTTAACCTCGTTAACCTCGTTAGTTAACCATTATTCTCAATAAAGCTCGTTATTCTCTTTATTTAACCAATTTAGTTCAATAAAGCTCGTTATTCTCGTTAACCTCCGTTATTTTACGTTAACCAGCTAGTTTAGTCTAGGAAAGTGCCAGAAGGTTAACCGGCTGATTTAGACATAAAAAAGCCCAAGCCAGAGCGACTTGGGCAGTGGAGGGTGAGGTTTGGGTTTACTTTTCTTCGACCCAGACCTCGTAAAGGCCGTCGTCTGCTCTAAAGTAGCAGACTTCAATAAAACGGCCACTGGCCATAAGCTCAGAGGCCAAATCTTCGGCCTCTTTGAACGTATCTACTATTGCGACTCTCTTCCTCATTTACCTCACCTCCTCCCTTGCTTGATTTACCCTTATTCTACCACAATTGACTTTTTCAAGTCAAACTATGCCTATGTGCCGTAGTGCCCAAGCTTTTTTGAAAGCAGAGTGCTACCCTTGTGCAGTTTTGTTTAGTTTTATCTGTGCCTGTAGCCTGCTACCATAGCCAGCACCAAGGGGGGGTAGGAAAAGGCAGGGGTGAAGGGTGTTATGGGGGGTTATATCCTCCCCTCCCTCTCCACGCTATGATTAAGAATGGTTCTTGACAATTAGTTACAAATATGTTATTGGATATATATCTGGCCGTAAAGGGAGTTCGCCACTCCGTTCTTTTAATTCTTTAATTTTCCATTATTTGGCTGTAATAGGTCTCGCCAGCCTAAGGGTGAATAGGTTAACGTACAAACGTGTGAATGTAATAAATTTATATAGGAGGTAAGGTAAGATGGCAGATTGGAAACCTGGGAGTTTAATGTATGCGAAGAGGTATGCCACATCTACCTTTATTGAATACAAAACAGGTATTTGGTGGGATAAGCATGGGTATGTAGGTAAGGATGAGAATAATGTAATACAGTTGATAGAGGATTTTACGAGGGGGCCTGGGAATAGTATGAGGTTTTATTTAACTATGGTCCCTGAAGGAGACCCGATTGTTGATGATGATACTCTTGAAGGCAACGAGATGAATATTACCAATTACCATCAGGATGTAACTCTTCATGAATATCGTGGTGGTATACGTCTTTATGGTAATATGGAAGAGAAGGCAGTTGCCTTTAATATGAGGGAGACAGCGAGGAGAGTATTAGGGATTTGGAAGAGGCAGGAGACAGGTGATGCCATATTTAGTGCATTAGCCAGTTCTCCGACCAAAGTTATATATGGTGGGGATGCTACTTCTACTTCTACTTTAGAGTCTAGTGATTTATGCACTTTAAAGCTTTTATTG
>Ga0190331_1000022_pt1 | contig 25638 bp, 22 predicted proteins | sample 48720445_MG_FD_161681 | JGI IMG/M metagenome (GOLD analysis project Ga0190331, IMG submission 161681) | Hydrothermal vent sediment bacterial communities from Southern Trench, Guaymas Basin, Mexico - 4872-04-4-5_MG | ecosystem: Environmental > Aquatic > Marine > Hydrothermal vents > Sediment ... | reverse complement strand
ATATTACGTCTCCTTTAATTTCTGCTTCAGCTATGTATAGAATGTCACCGTCGTCTAAACCACCTGGTACGTCCTCAGGGGGCATTTTAACCACATATTTTCCCGGTATAACTGACGGAACAGTCCACCCTTGTGCATCTACTGATATTGGGGACTCAGCTTCTGTGACTGTGTCTTTAACACCTTCAAGCTTGAAATCAGTGTCTCCGGCATCACCATATGTACCATCACCATTTGTATCGAACTTCAGACCCTGTTCACCGATGTATACAGTATTACCGGCATCTATCTTGTTAGCTGCTTGTCTTCCCACCGCCACAGGGATTATTGCTGCAAATACTAACGTCAGTGTAATCGCCACTATTGCAAGCCCTGTTATCGCTTTTACTCTATTCTTAGTATCCATTTTTGCGTCTTCACCTCCTAAGTTTTTTTATCGAAAAGGGGATATATAAAACTTTGGGTAAACACTCCGCACTCTGCTCCGCTGCTCTGACCTTCTCTTCGCTTTACTTTGGTGTACTCTTATCGCTTCCCGCTGCATTTCTCTTTTCCCCTTCTTCTTTTATTCTTCTCCCCTCTTCTATCCTATTCTTCACTTGGTATATATAACTTTATGTTTTTCGGTTTTTTTCTTTCTCTTCTGGTACGCATTTCTTTTAGCGCCCGCACCATAGCGCTCCCATCTTCTGATATAGATGAGCGTTATTAGTATGACATGCTACATGATATTAATAGATATGGAATAGAACAATTGGGTATATAAAACTTTCGATAAAACGCGGGGCTTCTAAAAACTACTATGGATAATTTTACTATACCCATATATGCCCGTAAGTCTCATCGCCATCACCGGTACGCCGGGAACAGGCAAGACATCGGTATGCCGCGCACTTGAGCCTATAAGCGAATATAACATCATCAATTTGAATACGGTCATCAAGAGCAAAGGGTTCTACACCGGTATAGACGATGATAGGGGATGCCTTATAGCCGACCTCACCAGATTAGAGGATTACATAAAGAGTGAGGTAGAGAATAGCGAGAAGCAGATGGTGATTGAGAGTCATCTTGCGCATCTACTTCAACCTGATGTAGCCATCGTGCTCCGTACCAATCCTGCGATACTCGCTTCGCGATTGATGCAAAAAGGCTTCACGATGCGGAAGATAGAGGAGAATGTGGAAGCGGAGATGCTGGATGTTATTCTTATAGAAGCAGTGGATTTATGCAAGGTTGTATACGAAGTGGACACCACTACCAGTGCTATATCGGAGACCGTATCCACAATACGCGAGATTATAGATACGGAGAGCGACATAGACGCGAGTCGAAAGAAATCGCTACGCCTTAGATTCCGCCCGGGCTCTATAAGCAGGAACTGGCTAACATTAACGTACCCGGAGCCTGTCCGCAATCGCTCTTATATCATTTGATATCTCTGTCAGTGCTGCTCTTATCTTCAATAACTCACGCGCCGCTCCTCGCTTATCTTCATCTTCACTGCGCGCAAATCGCCCTGCAATTCTACTTATCGAACTCGATTTCGCATCTATCTGCCCTGAGACATCTTCCAGAGCCGATGTCGCCGCTTCTATATCCACCCCCCTGCCGCCACCGCGCGTGGCATATACATATACAGATGCAGCGCCGAGTATCAATCCCAGTACCACTGCCAGAATGAGATAGAGAGCTAATGGCGGCGGCGCCATCTCGGCTGACAACTCCCTGTAATGCCGCGACAGTAGCATTGCCCAGCCCGGGTGCCCCTCTTCGTATAACCGCCTTATATCCTCTTCCAGACCTGTTTTTCCTATATCAGACTCTGCAACTGTCAAATTAGCCTCTATTGAGCGATTCGCAGCCAGTATCTTCTTATTCGTTGCATAGAACCGCATCACAGGCGACAATTTCTGGATATATGTTATGTTACCACCCTCCATCCTTCCTACGCTTAATCTGACTTCTACCCCCTTCTTACTTAGTCCATCGAGGTCATAAGCTTCGAATCCCGGCTCTTTTACCTTCTTCAATGGCTTGGGAACTTCTGCTGAGAGGATAATCGGTGACGGAAATATCCCTTCATGCGCCTCTTTGCCTTCCCATACAATCCAGTTCCCGGAATGCGATATGTTATCACCGAACTTCCATTCGGGGTCAGACATATCTGTGTATAGTTCCAATACGTAATTCTCAAGAATCGGACTCCCGGTCTTACTCACATATATATGGAATTCAAGCCTCTCACCTTCCAGCTGGTTGCTACCTAAAACCTCTGTATAATTATGCTCTACGCCCGTGTCCAGATTGCGTACGTATGAACGGTCCACATTCAACTTCAGGACCTCCAGAGCCGCAGCACCCGGTACTAAATATAGAACTAAAAGTGTCAACAGTATCAGGAATGCACCGGCAGAGATACAGATACGGAGTTTGAGTTTATGTCTTCTCCCCATCTTCTTCTTCATCCTTATCTCCTTCATCATCTATTTTATCCCCCCTCTCCCTTTCCTTCTTCCTTTATATCAAGCGACAATTCAGGCAGTTCCATCTGTTCCTGCTCTTGCTCCTGCTCCTTACCTTCGCCTTGACCCTGACCCTGTTCTAATTCTAACTCAGATTCGCCAGCTTCTATCATGCCCTTCAACTCACGCAATGAGGATGACATCTCCGCCAGCGGTTCCCCGATAGCTCTTATCCCTCTCGCTGCTTTCATACTATCTTCCCTTATCCTTGAGAGCTCACTTTCCGCCTTTGTTATATGCCTTATCACCGCGGAGGTAGTCTCCTTAGAGGGTATCGCGCCGAGGAATTCCGTCGCCTTCTCCACCACTACCTTCATATCGCTACTGAAACTGTTTGATATCTCCTCTATCCTGTCAAGCAATATCTCAATATCCCGTATCGCATCATCTACCATTCGCAGCATCTTCACTGCCTTGTCGCCTGCAGGCGGTTTGATACCTTTCAATCGCGCAGTAAGGTCATCAACCTGGGTTTTTAACTGCCCGAATCCCCTGCTCGCTTCTCTTGTCCACCGTTTCAGCTTCTCCATGCTCTTGCCCGCTTTCTCCAGTCCATGCACCAGCATCGTCAGGCTCGCTATTGAGTAGTTGTCCGGGATTCCCAGATTCTTTATCCCCTCTGCAACGTCCAGCCCGGTAAGTAAATCATCAAACATCTTCAAACACTGTGCAAGCACCACAGGCGTATTATTCCAGATCGCTTCCGGCTCGATTAACTCATAATTCCTCCAGAAATTCGTCACTGCATCCCTGTTCTTCTCTTCCGCGCCCGGAGTATATCCTATATTGGTAATAATGGCGAACGGCTTGCTTGTGCCATAGAATAAAGAGTGATGCCTCTGTAATCTCGCGAAGTCACTCTCCTTATACGCCTGCTCCAGCCATTCCAGCTCTCGCATCCGCGGTGGCAAACCCGGTCCCGGCGCCCATGGCTGTAACCCAATCATCAGAGTGTATATAGCGAAACTATGTGCTCGCGCGGGCGTATCCAGCTTCAGTACATCTGCATCCTTCGCAAATCGCTCGGTCACCATACTCTTGAATGCACCGCCTCCCAGCCGCGCATCATCAAAATTGTCCGCACGCGTACTCAGTACCGCGATGAAATGCCCGAGCTTCTCCTCTTCTTTCATTATGTTCCCCCGTGCATCCACCTCCAGGAATCCATAATCATGCAGTAGCTCGATATACCGCGATGCCAGCGTGCTTTCAATCGAATGCCGGTAGTTCAACATCGGATTGAATATGATATCACCCTCGTTTATCGGCGCATGAGTCCAGCGGAAATACTCGTCCTCACGACCCAGGTGTTCCATAATCTCCTTGAATGACATCTTCTTCATGTCTTCTCTGCGCTTCTTCAGGCTCTTCACCTCTTCCTCCGAGAGCTCTATCTGATGATAACTCCTTGTATTCTGCGGCGTCGTTATCTCCCGCAATAACCTGTTCTTCAATGCATCCAGCCGTTCTAATCTCCGTTCCATCTGCCTCTTCTCCTCTTCCGCATCGCTCACCCGGACCTCGAGGTCAAAGACCGCTTCCTTCAACTCACTCAATTTCTTACGTGCTCGCTCCAGTTTCGTCTTACCTTCCTCCACCGCCGCGAGATTCACATGCGTGAACAGTCCTACCCCTTCTTTTGATTCGTACTCCTCAATTACACGCTGAGCTTCCCTTATACGTGCTTCGTATCGCTCCAGTTCACCCCGCTGCGATTCTATCTTGCCCTGTATCTCCGAGATTCGCGCTTCTATCTCCACCAGCTTCTCTCTCACCACCGGTATCTCGTCCTCCACCTCATAATACAGGAACAGTTTCTCTGTTGGGAATACGCACTCGTAATAGCCCATGGTATCAAATCGGTTCTCATAGCCCCTCGCTCTGTTCTGCAGGTCGTTGAGGTCCAGCCACTTCCCCCGCATCTCCACTTTACCCCCTGGTAAGAACCCGAGATCGAGCAGGAACCTGGGTATCGCCCTCTCCAGTTCCTCATCCCTGTTCTGACCCTGAAGGTCTCTACCCAGGAGGAAGAAGAGTTTAAATGGATTTGAGTAATTCTTATCCTCGATTATTATCTCCTCGCTGTGCGACATGAGGAAATGAAGCTCTTTCAGTGTTCCAAGCGCATTTGCAGTTGGTAACGCTGATTCCTTACTCGAGGGCAGTATCCCTATCCCGAAGATCACGGGCTCCGAACCGAACTGCTTCGATATCCAATCCCGTACATCTATTGCAACATCCAGGACCATGCTCGAGCCAGTGCCACCCCCAAAAGCACAGACCATAATGATGAAGAAGTCCTTACCACCCGTTCTGTTCCTTAGTTCCGATGCTGCCGCACCTATCGCACTGAATATCCTCTCACGGTGCACATTATACATCGCCCTGCCATATATACGATGTTGCCCGCAGCCCGCACCGGCTGCCGATAGATACGGGTCTGGTAACCACTGGTTTACATTCTTCATCAATATCGTGTCCGGTCTACTGAGAATTATCTTCCTCCGCTCCTCTATCTCAGTACATGCGTTCGCTGATGCCTGGTCGGTATCAATAATCAGAAACTCCTCGTTCTTCGGCACTTTACCCGTACTACGCTTCAGCATTCGCAATATGTTATTCACAATGAAACTCCCCTGCCCTCCTATCCCTATTACAATCCGATTTACTGTATCCTCACGCAACTCCACCATCCTATCCTCTATACCTCCTTCTCCCTCGCTTCATAATCTGATATCCTTCTCTTTATGTCGCTCATCTCCTCATCGAAGTGTTCTATCTCCACCCCGCTGCCTCTTATCTCACTCTCCATCCTCGTAACTGCACTATCTATGCTCCTTGCGGTAGCTACCAGCTTCTTCGCTTCCTTCTCGCCCCTTAACCATATCACAATGCCCACCAATCCCAATACAATGCCCATCGCCACTATCGCATATATAACAACAGAGCGAGCAGATTCTGATAGAGATGATAGAAGTTTCTCCCGGTATTCATTCAATGCGAAAGCTAAAGTGGCTAATATAACGCCCATGATGGGCATGAGAAGCAACATCTTGTCCACTTTCATTCGCATCAACATCAACACTACTTCCACAACCATCACAGACGCAACGACGAGAAAAGCTATGCTCTGGAGTTCCATTTTTTAATATACTTTATCTAATTTTAATCACAATAAAAAAATGTTTCTCCCTTTTTGAGAATATAATCAATCTTCAATCTTAGCTTCGAGCTGAATCTGATCTTATATACTTTAGCCGTTCTGAATCATAGCTCAACCTCGAAAGAGCATCAGAAGCGAGAAGTCTGTATTTGCGTACGAAAACGTCAGTACTCTCTTCTTTCGCTATCGCTCTCAACTCCTCTACCTCGCTTAGCTTATCCCTCGACCAGTATTCCACAGGGTATGCATCTGTTCCCGGGTTCTCAGCCTGTATCTCCGTTTCCAGCTCGAATATCTGCTTATAAAGCTTCTCCAGCAATGCTACTGTTAGTTTCATCAGTGAATCACCATAGCTCAGTAACTTTGGCATCTGTGACGGCAACATGCATCCCTCTATCCTATCCTTCAGCTCCTTCACCTCAGCATCATCCGATATCTCTGCCGCTACTCCTGCCAGTACGAGTACGTCCGCTTTATAACGTTCAAATTCATCACTCAACATCGCACTCAACTGTACAACCACATTCTTCAATAATTCCACCGCGTTATCGTAATTACCATGCTCTATGCTATGCTCTGCGAGCTTTATATCTGTCCTGACCCTGGCAGTATCTGCATTCACTCGCTCACGCGCTATCGCTTCTAACTCCATCGCACTCTTCACGCATATCCACAGTGATTCTTCTATGAGGGAGATCACTTCGTTCATGAACATAGCGAGCTCAAGCAGTTCCTTCTCTATATCCAGACCCATATCCTCCAGTTTCTTCTCCATCTGCTCTATTTGTGGACTTATATCCAGACCCACTTTCCTGAGCTCTCTCAGTGCTATCAAATACTCACTGCATCTATCCTTTAATCGCGAGCAGAGCACCATTTCGTGCCGCTCGGTTATCTCATGGAGCATCTTATCCACCCACTCAACATCAGCAAAGACCACTCTTCTCAGTTGCGCACTGTTCATCCTCAACTGCCCGGTTATCTTACATCCGAGTTCTGATAAGCCGTCTTTCACCTTCTCCAGATCTGTTCTGAACTCCTTTGTACTTATCCGATACTTCTCTTCGAAATCACGCAATATTCGCATCTCCTCCATATATCGGTTTGCAATTGCCCGGATGTCCCGCTCCATTACCTGTTCCCTCACACTCCTCTTCCTTACTGCGACAAGGTATCGCACAAGGAACGAGACACCGATCATAGCAGGGATGAAGATCAGGATGATGGTGATTGCGAGGTCAGAGCCAGTATTGAATAATATGAAGATAGCAATAGCAATCAAAGCTAAGAATGCCAGTGGTACCAGTATACTTACAGTTATACTATATCGCTTCATGTGCAAGCCCCCTTAGCTCTCGCAGTCGCTTCAACTGCTCGAACCTGTAAACGAAGAGATTTGTTATCGCTGCTATATTCCGCTTTGTGGTACACACTGCCAGATAGCATTCCTTTGTATACATAAGCATGAACTCCTCCACCAGTTCCTTATCCACTCGCTCTTCCCTGACATAATACTCAGGAACACGCAGGAATGTAATACCCCGTTCGCTGCTTAGCGGGGCTTCTGCGATGCTTAGCTTCTCCATGGATACCCGAATGAGGGTTCGGAGGTCGAGCGGTTTATGCCTCAAAAATGGCAGGATATAGCCAGCAAGTCCCTTCGTGAGCTCAGAAGCCCTTGATAGTGCTGCATAGCCCGGTTCGTCACTGAACGAGATAATGCTTAATAGTCTGGCTATATTCATTGCCGCTGTTTTATCTCTCACTCCTGCCAGGATGTCCACGATACACGATGCTATATATCGGTTATAACGTGGATAATACCGTTCGAAGTTTGGAAGATGCGCTATCCTCTGGTTATCAACAATTATGAAGCTATTGATATATTCTTTCAGCTTCTCCAGTGTATAGAACGCATTTATTAAGTTATCGCTCTTCTGGCGCCGCATCGCAGGCAGAACACCAACAAACAGCGTTTTTATGCCACTTTCTGATAGCATTGCCGCTGCCCGGTATACCTCATCACCGTCATCGAGTTCTGAGATCACAAAAGCGAAATCAGCTCCCTTTTCTCGACTTATTCTCGCCTTATTCCACTCTTTATCACTCCTTAACCTGATTACAATCGGTTTATCCCGCCTTATCTCTTTATACTCCAGCACTGAGTTGAGTATTGCAGTTCCTGAAGACCCTATTCCTATGAAGAAGTATGCCATACCGTTTAATACCATTAAAATCTTATCGCATATACCATAAATATTGAGATGAAAAGTGGCAGCATAGCTATAATGATGTCCAGGCTTATGCTCATGCTTATGCTTATATCCATACTGCTGCTGGGTTATACGCTACCGGTAGCAGGCTCGGACGAGCTAAAGAGGAGTTTGCTACGCGATATAATATCAAAGGATAAAACAGAGCTATTTAATAATTACGGCGAGCTGGCGCTTGCAAAGGCGAAGACACAGGCAGTGATTCAGGGCATGCCTGGCTATGAAGTGACCGCGAAGACCAGAAACTGGGTGAACATCCTCATTAAGATTATCAATGACTTTGAAGCAATGACTGCCCTGAGCGAGAATGAAGAGCCATCATATCATATAGGAGCAATCAGGAAAGCAGAAGCGATCAACAATTCTATATATGAGTTGAGGAGATACGAGACACCGGAAAGAGAGGGGATACCCATGCTTTTAGAACTCGCACTTAAGCGTTTTTACCGAAAAGAGGGGTTCTTCTTTCAGAATATCGCGGCTAACACAGGGGAGACAAGATTGAAGATCGAATACGAATATACAAGTTCAAACGCATATGCATTGGGAGGGATGCCCAGCGACGCCACGCGAATGGAGTTCGAGGCGAGGCGCGATGAGCGTATATATAACAGAGATATGAATCGAGCTAAGGAGTATATAAACGCCTCAGAACTACACCTGCACAAAGCCATGAATTCCCATTCTGCATTCTTCGGCGCTGCATTCATGCAGATAATAAAAGCACGCGATTCGTTCGAGCAAGCGAAGGAGTTATATGAGAAGCATAAAGATAAAGAGCTGGAGAACGTGAAGGTAAGGGAAACAGAGATAGAAGCTGTTTACCGCAGATTGATGCTCGATACACTTGAGGTCGTTGCATTATATCTCATTGCCCTATCTTTAATTACCGGTATCCTCTGGATGAAGTTCATGAGATGGCATGGCGAGCTGGATGACACGATGCTGGGTGAGGAGCTCATTGAGTAATAGGATAAGGGGGAGGGATAAGGATAGGATAGTGGTAGGATAAAATAATGAAAGGAAAAAATCGGATGATTGCTATTGCACTTCTGATATGCGCGGGTATGATAATGATAATTACTACATCCACAATAGAATGCGCCGGTGCATCATCTGCTATTTCAGTAACTCCTTCTACTGTGAACATATTCTTCGATTCTCCCACAAAGGATACATTCACAGCAGACAGCACTGTAACAATAACCAATACCGATGAAAACGCAACCAATGTGAGTATCAGACCAAGTTATGACCATATTTACACTATACCGAATAATCTCAAGCTTAACAGTGGCGAATCACGTCAAATCACAATTGAAGCAGATAAAAGCGCAGAGGAAGGTTCATACACTGTCCATATAAAAACCGATACTGATACCGGGACCAGTATCACCGTCAATATAATCTACTGTGCGAAGATTACAGTGTCTACATCGCAATATCCTATTGATTTTGGTGAGGTTGCCAGCACCAGCACTGTATCAAAAGAGATTACTTTAAGTGAAGAGTACGGGTACAAAACCCTGAGTGATGTGACAATAACACGAATTTCGGGCGAGAATGACTGGGTTAAACCATCCCCGAGCAGTGGTATCACCATCTCATCATCCCAAGATAAACATATTAGATTCACACTCACGCCTGGACCACCAGATTACAGTAGACGCGATAACAGATATACGTGGAAGTTTAGCATTAGAAGTGGTAGCCGGTACGTAGAACCCGCTACAATAACAATCGAAGCTCGGATAATGAGACCGGCGAAGCTCGGTGAAGTAGCACACGCGAAAAAGTTGAATCTCAAGTTCGATAAGCCACGGGGAACCGTCCAGGAGTATCGTAGGTATACCTATCTGGCAATAAAGAACGAAGGCGATGAACCCATGACAGTAAGGGTCACCCGCCCACCACCCTTAGGAGGCTATATTCATGTGGATGCTCCCGATAGGGTTACTGTCGCCGGGAGGGATACCAAAAAACTCAAACTCCATATTACTGCACCATACGATGCACCTGAAGGCACCTATAAAGGTATATTACATTTAGACGCTGGCAAGGCGGGTAAGGCTGATGTGGTCATAAGTGTAGTGGTGATATGGCCAGTGGATTTCAACATCTCGTCCTCTTCGCCCTATTTCTCATATCCGCCACTCTCTATAGACTTTGGCTCCTTACAACTGAAGGAACGGGGATATGAGCAGCGAAGACTGAATCTCACACTTACTGAGTACTATCGCTATAAGCCCGTCAGGAACTTGCGGCTTTTAACAGAGGGTGAATACAGCAACTGGTTAAAGGATAGGCATGATTTCGCACTGATTCCACCCGGAGAATCGAGGAACATCACTATTGTGATACAGCCGGGACTGGAAGCGGTACCTAAGCACTATTCCTGGACGTATTATCTCAGTGCGCATGAGATAAGTGCCAAGCGAGTGCAGATAAGAGCGAAGATCGTGCCCCTGGATATCCCTGAGATGATTAAATACCTGGATGCTTTCAGAGAAAGCCAGTTGCATCGAAGCTATCCCTCATCGGAATATATAATATCAAATGGGACAGAACTGCTGCAGGATATAGAGCGTAGCGAGATAGGAGTGGAGGACTGGCGTAAAATACCCGTGTTGATAAGAGCAACACTATCCTTATTAGATGCTTTGAACAACAGTATTACACATAGTGCTAACAGAGATTATGACCATGCAGTTGAGAACTTATTGGCTGCTTCGGTCTCCACATCCACCATCAGCTCGAATTCATTACTGAATAATGACCGCATCTTTGGGTATGCAAGCAAGATCGCAGCCAGCGCGGACAGGACAACCCGGGAGGTAGCGAGTGAAGAAGCGAAGATGCTTGAGTTACGTGCATGGGGTGTAAAGAAAGCAGTAGAGCATGCCAGGGATGATATAAGCAAGTTAAAAGAGGATGAGAATGTGCTTGAATCCGCGTTGTGCTATCAACATGCTGCTACACTCTATGGACTGCTCAATGAGCGACAGAAGAGGCAGGAATGCATCTATGAGAAGTCCAAGATGATGGACTGGCATGATGAACTGGTTAGTGATGCAACAGACCTCCGCATAAGGGCAGAGGGTATCATCTCAGATAGCAGAGAGAGAGACCTCGTCAGACTCTGGAACAGATATCTGCTCCTGAACCCTTATAATTATGATACTTTCTCCGCCAGTTATGAAACCGCAGCGAGATACTTTGAGAGGGCATCGGATAAATACAGGCTGGCAGGTGAGTCTTTTCTATACCGAGACACCATATCCGAGTTGAAAGAATTGGAGGCAGAGAGGAGCAGTATAATCTCTTTATTCTTCATTTCATGCATACTCTATGCCATCATCTTCTTATATGCGCTGAACCGGATAGTCTGTGGCACGATGGCGTATTTAAAAGATACTTACGAGCGAGAGATAGGGGACATTATGGTTTAACGCCGGATAGGAATGCTTTACCAAAGAAACATTATACTTCAGGTACTATAACGGGTAAAGCAAAAACAAAAATCGAAAAGTTTTTAATAGCAAAGAGAGAATACGGATAACGTGGTGTAAAATGAAGAAGTTGGTAGTGGCTATTATTGCTCTGGCTTTAATAGGGGTAATGGCAGGCTGTGTGCAGAAACCAGAAGTGACGCCGCCGCCAGAGGCAACACCTACGGTGACACCAAAAGTAACACCAAAGGTGACGCCTGCACCAACACCAGTGGAAGTAAAAACACAACCTCCGGTGAAGACGAGTTGCGATATGTGTCATAAGAGGGAATCAACAGCGAATTTGAAAGCTCATGTGGAAGGTGGACTACTGGTGAATGGTAAACCTGGCTGTTTTGACTATGCAGGCAAGTCGAATCTTGCAAGTGGCTGTCATGGTCGTAAAAATGCCACTGTGCATACTGTTCATCCCTCAACAGTTGGATGTATAGTATGCCATGGCAAGATACCGACGATACCGAAGAAAGGACCAGGCGGTACGACCTGTGAGGAATGTCACGGCTATCCTGAGCCATTAAAGCCGAGCAAAGGGAATCTCGTGAATATACATCTTTCAAGGGGTAAGGACTGCACAGTTTGCCATATCGGGGAGATATCTCAGATACATGGTCTGAAGTAAAGTAGTAGACCGTTCTTTCTCTCCCTCTCCCCTCCCTTTTTTTATTCAATTCAAGAGATAAAAGAAGAGAGTATCTTGATCAGACTTATCTGGTGAGTGGTTATATCAAAGACGGAAGATATGAGTACTTTTCTGTTGTATAATCTTTCTTCATCACCTGTAGCTGTGGATGTGAAGATACCCCACAGCCATTTATTCACACCACCAAGAAGACTTAGACTTATCTTCCCCGCAGAGGAATCCTGCATCGTCATCGACGGCTGCACTTCGCTGCACTCTTCAACATACAGGAACCTGATGATACTTGTCCCGGGGATAGTAATCTTATAGGTACCAGGAACCTTTTTGGTCACGTAGAAATGAAACGTCTTCGATTCCATGTGGTCTAAGGTGACAGAAGTTTCTGCTTCTTTCTCTCCATTTATCACCAGTGCAATTTTTCCCGTTCCTCTCTCTCCTGCATTCCTCACAGTAACCGATACCTTCACGGACTCGTTCGGCTTCACTGCAAATTTGTCTACCCACATGTCTATCACCTGGAACTTTGTACCGCTGAGCATAGCTAACGGAGTAGCAATCGGAGCTGTAATCGGCTTTTCCCTCTCTTCTTTACTCACATGCGGGCGTACGGAAAACCTGATGCTCGTCATCTCCTCTAAAGAATCGGATATGGATTTCAATGCTCCTAAATCGTCTAAATCGTCTGCATCACTACTGGTCTCAAAGAAGTCGCGCAGATCATCAAATTCATCTTCATCATTGAATATGCTCTTCAGCGTACCTGTCACCTCCACCATCCGCTCCAGTTCATCTACCCTCGCCTTGTCCAGACGATTATACGCGAATATCCTCAATTTATAATTGCCATACAGCCACCATGAAGGTATTTTCTTTGTATACACAACGTAGGCACTGCGATCATAGTCCCTTCGGGTCACTTCCTTATACTCCATAGAGACCACATGATCCCGTGGATCCTCAATGACGAAGAAGAACTTGACAGCCACAAATCCATCATAATTCACGTTCTTCATCTCCGTATACACTTTAAGCGTGCTCCCCCGGGTAAGAGTGCTACTTGCAGGCACATAATCATTAAAACCACGAACATCAGAGACAATCACTGCTTTCACAGCCGCTACAACAGATACGGAAGAAGCAAGAAGCAATAACGAAATCAGCATTACTAATATTACTGATATACTTCGCCCTTTCATTTCTATACTTCCTTTATAGCCTAAACATATTTAAAATTTAAAATTTAAAAGCATAATAAGAATAGCTTCTGATTTTGCACGATTAGAGTGGGAGTTGCCCAAGGTCGAATTTCATGCCATCGCGCGCCGCTATTACTTCCACACCCGTCTCCTCGCTTATCCGCTTCGCTATCTCCCAAGGCTTATTTCTCAGCATCGTCATGCCGAAATGTGTGAGAATCGCCACCTTTGGTCTCCTTATCTCTATTATCCGCCTCGCATCTTCCACACAGAGATGCTGTACACCCTCTCTCCTCCTGTACATCGCTACGTTCATCACGAGCACCTGACCATCATAATGATCCTCCAGGCTCGGGAAATAAAGTGTATCGGAGATAAAAGAGACCTTTGTCCTTGTCTCCCCCCTCTCTTTTATGTTCAGTCCATAGGTCTCAACGCCATGAACATGCCTCTTCGGGGTGTTTATCTCCAGCTTACCGATGGAATAAATCCCACCCTCACTCATCACTTCGATTCTTTGCAGAAGCCTTTTGTAATAATCCAGGACAACTGCATCACCACCATTTGTGATTGCATCCCTGGGACAGAGCAGTACACCTCTGGGCTTGAATCCTCCCTCTGTCATCGCTTCTATCATCACATTCACATCATTTGAATGGTCTAAGTGCTTATGAGTCAGGATGATGCCACGGAGCTTAGCAGGATTGATCTTCGGCTTTGTTGTTGCAAATCGCACCAATGTGCCGGGACCAGGGTCTATAAGGATATTCGTACCTTTTAAAGAGAGAACAGTACCAGCCGAAGACCGGAACTGGGTTATCATGACGAACCTTGCACCCGCGGTACCAAGAAATCTTATCTCATCCCTATCCTTCGCTGTCATCTGAGCTAATTAGTATCTGCCTCAACCAGGCTGATAGCGTTATGCACACAATAATCGGCACATTCGCCACAGTATCGGCAGACAATAGGCTTATTCTTATCGTTATCCCAGAATATGGCGCCCAGAATGCATGATTGTGCACAAAGTCCGCAGCCTATGCATTTATACTCGTGGAATACCACCCCGCCCCCTTCTTTCCTCGCACTTAACGCGCCCGTGGAACATACTTTTGCACACGGCGGGTTCTCACATGCACGACAGACGACGATAACAAAACCCCGCTCTATACCTCCTGCTGACTTCACTCTTATTGCCGAATCCTTAAATCCGCCCTTGCCCACGCGCCGCGAACATGCAAACATGCATTCCATACAACCAATACATTTGTTAACATCAACAGTTGCCAGCTTCTTCGCCATTTTTGGTTTACGATAAAGATAAGCAGAAAGATATATAAAAATCATATCTTCATTTCATCTTCATATATTCACGCAATACAACAGTGGCATAAGAGCCCTTTGGCAGGAAGAAATTCAATTTCACTCGCTTGCAGCCGGGATTCATCTCGTCATCGCTGAGCTCTTTGCAGTTAACCTTCACAGGTACTATGATTGGTCTCCTTGTTCCCTTGGAACTCAATGCTGGCAGTACATTGAGCTTGAAATCAGAGAGTTCAATACCCTCAGCAGTCAGAACTTCACGCTCTATTTCGCCTTCCAAACCCGCTCCCAACTCGGTCGCGAAGCCAAATACCGGCGCGGTTACAAAGGCTCTACCTCGTTTTATCAGCCGATTAATCGCATCCACCTTCTCCTCTGTCACGCGCTCCAGCTTAGCCGGATCAGCGAATCCATGTTCATTGCGATAACAGACAATATCACCGACAAGAGCCGCATTGAATGGCTGTTGCCGATTCATGTTCAAGCTCATCATGCGCTTACTCAAGACGAGATTGAAGAGATAAGCCTGATAGGCATGTATGAAAAGCTTCTGCAAGTTCACGGGTAATGCATTAAAGGCAGCGATATAATCGGATTCACTCAACTGTTCCGTGCTCTTCTTCACTTTCACCAGCTCGTTCAATATAGCTCGCTCGTAACGAAGTGGCATTCGCTTCAAGCACTCTTTAAAATTGCCCTCTTGGCATAGCTGCCTCGCTTCTCTCACCTCTTCACTCTCACTCTCACTCTCATCTGGCGTGATATATGCGAGATATGTCATAACCGCTCCCTTTACATCGCCCCTTATCAGCCTTTCACCGACAATATGCGTTATTGGACGGTTGATGCCGAATCGTTGAACGCCGAAGAAGTTTGGTATCCCACCCATAGCGTCTATCTCAGCCGAGATGGAATTTATCTTCTGTAATATCTCGTCCTCACTGCCCTTTAGACCACGAATAGTAATCTCAAACTCATTACCATAGAGGTCACCGAGCGATACAGGCTTATTTGAACGCCCTATTATCCGCAATGTCACATCTTTCAGTCTTATATGAGCGAGATCATCATCCTCAATGCCACTGATACTGATCTTCTGTGTGGTAACGGCGAATTTATCCTTGGTGCCTGCGAATCCAATTCGTTTTCTGCTAATACCCAATCGCCTTGAGAGCTCTCTTATCACACTGTGAGTGTCCCAGTTATCCTTTTTGAGCTCAAGAATCAGGAATCTACCGGTATCGCCCTCCTCGCGATTGGTGACCTCACGAACAATGAAGTCAGAGGGCTTTTGCTTTATGATACCACCGATTCCGGCAGTTCGAGTGGCGTAAAACCAGATACCCAGACGTCTCTCCAGCTCGCTGACTGTGTGCACTCTCATTCTATCACATTTGCAAAGTCAAAGTAAAAGTAAAAGTAGTAGTTAGTTGTACGCATAATTTTAATCTCAACCGCGACTACCGCGCATCGCTTCGTGAGCCATAGGCTTGAGCTTTATCCATGAGTCTTATACGAACCTCCTTCGGCTCCGCCCGCCCGCGTGTATACTTCATCACCTGTCCGACGAGGAAGTTCAACGCCTCATTCTTTCCAGCGAGATAATCTGCGACTGCATTTTTGTTATCCTTTATCACTGCATCTATTGCCACCTCTATCTCTGCCGGGCTGATGGTTGCCAGCTTCTTACTCTTTATTATCGCATCCGGCTTGCCACCCCTATCGAGCATCTCCCTTATCAACACTGTTGCACCTCGTTCTGTGATTATTCCTTGCTTTAAATATCGTAAGATGGCGACGAAATCATCAGGTGAGAGTCTCTTTTCAGCTTCACGCATTGTTATAGACCGATAATTCAATTCTCCTTTCAGAACATCCGCAATCCATGTGGCACTCAATCTCGGGTCTATCCTCGATGCCACAGCCTCATAAAAATCCGCTATATGCTTATCATACGTGAGTGCAGTTGCATGCTCTGGTGTTATTGAATATTGTGTTATGAACCTCTTCCTCTTCTCATCAGGCAGCTCAGGTATCTCCGCCTTCAGGTCTAACACGGACTCGGCGATACGAATGGGTACGAGATCGGGCTCAGGGAAGTAGCGATAATCCTCTTCAAATTCCTTCGTTCGCATCGAAATTGTTATACCACGCACTTCATCGTAGTGGCGTGTCTCCTGCTTGACTTTCAAACCCCGGCGTAATAAATTCTTCTGTCTCGTTATCTCGAATGACAATGCACGTTCTACACCTTTATATGATGATATGTTCTTGACCTCCGCTCGCTCACCACCTGCCACTGATATATTGGCATCAACGCGCATTGCACCCTCCAGGTCCCCATTAAATACACCCAGGTACTCCAGAATACTCCTCAACTTATTGAGAAATATCCGCGCTTCTTTCGGTGACCGGAGGTCAGGCTCGGTTACTATCTCCACCAGCGGTATCCCGGAGCGGTTGTAGTCAACGAGCGCATACTTCGCGGTATCTATCGTGCCCTTATATACCAGCCTGCCGGGATCCTCTTCGATATGCACCCTTCTTATCCTTATCTCTCGCTCCTCGCCATCGCTCTCTATTCGCACCATGCCGTTGAGTGCGATGGGGAAATCATATTGCGTTATCTGAAATCCACGTGGGAGGTCAGGATAGTAATAGTTCTTGCGGTAGAAGATTATCTCCGGCTGCACTTCACAGCCCAGTGCGAGTCCTACTTTAATACCATACCTTATTGCTTGCCCATTCACAGTGGGCAAAGCACCGGGTAAACCCAGACAGACCGCACACACATGCGTATTCGGTTCTGCATTATGATAATCGGTAGAACAAGGACAGAATAGTTTCGATCTGGTGAGAAGCTGTGCATGACATTCTAATCCGATCTTCACCTCGCTCTCCATAGCCTACCCCCTCTCACTCTCGCCTTCACTCTCACTCTCACTATTACATTACAATTCAATACATTCATTTACAATTCATAATTCATCTTGTCTTGTATAGTATAAACGTAAACGCAGCACCAAAAAACACCAACCTGGATAAATTGTAGGATATAGAGATATAAAGGATGAGGGAAGAGATAAGGAGATATGCATTGGAGAATGCGGTGAGATATGGTAAACCGCCGCGGGTAGATGCGGTATTGAAGAGGTTTCTCGGTGAGCACCCGGAATTGAGGAAGGATGCGCAAAAGGTTGCCAAATTGGTAGTAGATGAGATAAGGGATATAGAATCGAAGGGGTTAGATGAGTGGAATGCGGAATTGAAGCTTATAGCACCGGAGATGGCGGACACGAGCGTGAGTGTGACCACAAAGAGAGAAAGCAGAGAGGAGACAAAACTACCGGAACTGCCCCTGAGCGGTCATGATAAGAATGTTGTTATGCGCTTCGCACCCAATCCGAATGGTGCAGCCACGCTTGGCAGTGCCCGCGGCATAGTTATCAATTCCGAATATGCGAAGATGTACAAAGGCAAGTTTATTCTCCGGTTTGACGATACCGACCCGCTGTTGAAGCGTCCGATGCTGGAGGCTTATGAGTGGTACATTGAAGACTGTGAATGGCTTGATGCCACGCCAGATGAAGTGATTGTGGCATCGGAGCGTATGGATTTGTATTACCGGTATGGTAAAGAGCTAATAGAGCGAGGAATGGCATACGTGTGCCTCTGCACGCAGGAAGAGTTCAAAGTTTATAAAGAACGAATGCAAGCATGTCCACATCGCACTGCGGACGTTGAGACGAACATGGAGAACTGGGATAGGATGCTGAGTGGCTTTTATGAAGAGAAGGAAGCGGTACTGAGGATAAAGACAGATATGGCTAATGAAGACCCGGCTTTAAGAGATTGGGTTGCATTCAGGATATTGAAGCGGGAGCATCCACGCGTTGGCATGCGATACATTGTGTGGCCCACGCTGGATTTTGAATCCGGGATAGAAGACCATCTACTTGGTATAACGCATATATTGAGGGGCAAAGACCTGATGAAATCAGAGAAGCGGCAGCGATTCCTCTATGACTATCTCGGCTGGCAATATCCAGTAACAACACTCTGGGGCAAGATAAGGGTACACGAGTTTGGCAAATTCAGCACCTCAGAACTGAGGAAGGGCATAGAGCGTGGTGAATATGATGGCTGGGACGACCCGAGGTTGCCAACATTGAGGGCACTACGCAGACGTGGATTTCAACCCGAGGCGATTCGGAAGTTCTTTATTTCTATGGGCGTTTCTCAGAACGATATCGCAGTGAGCATGAAGAACCTGTATGCGGAGAACAGGAAGATTGTGGACGTTCGTGCCATGAGGTACTTCTTTGTACACAGACCGGTGGAGATGATACTGAAGAATGGGAAGAATGGCAAATCAAAAACACTTGTTGCAAGGGCATTGAAGCACCCCTCAAGGAGTGATTATCGTGAGATAAGAACTGGCAACAGGGTATATGTGAGTGGGGCTGACTTTGAGAAGATGCGTAAAGGGCAGCGAATAAGGCTGAAATACCTGTGCACGGTAGAGATAGAGGATACCATGCCCCTGATTGCTCGAATTATTGATGCTGGAGAGGAAGACATGATCATCCACTGGGCACCTGATAATGGCATCAGAGTGAGGGTGAGGAAGCCAGAGTGCGTAGAAGAAGGTATAGGCGAGCCTTTAATTGCTTCAGAACTGGATAATGTCGTGCAGTTCGAGCGATACGGGTTCGTCAGGATAGATTCAGTCTCTGATAGCGTGGTAGTTGCATATTTCACGCATTGAGCGATTTAAGTGAGGAATATGGAGGGTGTGGTGGAGGATAAAGAAGAGCAATGGCATTTGATGAGTCCAGAAGAAGTCTTCCAGAGGCTTTGCACCACAGAAGAGGGACTATCTCCGGAAGAGGTGGAAAAGAGACAGCAAAGGTATGGTAAGAATGAGATAACCGCGGGTAATAGTATTTCCATACTAAAAATCCTCATCACGCAATTTAACGCCCTTATTGTAATACTTCTGTTTGCTACGGCGATATCAGCGGCGTTCGGGAACATGATAGACGCAGCAGTTATATTTGGTGCGGTTATTCTCTGTGTGGTACTGGGCTTCTTCTTTGAATTCAGGTCTGAGAAGGCAATCAAGGCATTGAAGGAGATGGCTGCTCCTGCTGCCTCAGTTGTAAGAGCGGGTAAGGAGCTAAGGATAGCATCGAAGGAGATAGTGCCCGGGGATATACTCGTATTGCGTGCTGGAGACCGAATAGCTGCGGATGCAAGAGTGGTGGAGGGAGAGAATCTGAAGGTGGACGAGTCGGCGTTGACGGGCGAATCGGTAGCAGTGAATAAGCGAGTATCGGTGCTTAAAGAGGATGTGATGATTGCAGATAGGAGCAATATGGTCTATTCAGGAACGGCAGTAACGTATGGAAGAGGAAAAGCTGTGGTAACGGCAACGGGTATGCAAACCGAGTTAGGGAAGGTTGCGAGGATGCTGGCAGGCGCAAAAGAGGAGGATACGCCACTGAAGACCCGACTAAGGGAGATTGGACGGTGGTTGAGTGTCTCATATTTAGTTATATGTGCAACTCTCTTTGCACTGGGTGTGCTCACCGGGGTCACTCTACTACGTATGCTTTTATGGAGTATAAGCCTTGCAGTAGCGATAGTGCCAGAGACGTTACCACTTATTATCACCGGGACGCTTGCGCTGGGAGTGCAGAGGATGGCGAAGCGAAACGCAATAGTGAGGAAACTCCCGGCTGTTGAGACCTTAGGCTGCATAACCACGATATGCTCAGACAAGACAGGGACGCTGACGAAGAACGAAATGACCGTCCGCAGGGTGTATGCAGGTGGGAAGCTGATGGAAGTTACAGGAGCGGGCTACGCACCTGCTGGTGATTTTATTGACACAGAAGGAGGAAGGAGCGAACAAAGTGAGGACGAGGATCTGAGATTGGCGCTCCAAATTGCAGCACTGTGCAACGATTCTCATCTGGTAAAGGAAGAGGAAGCAGATGGGTATGCGTATGCGGTTAGTGGTGAGCCAACAGAAGCCGCACTGGTGGTAGCAGCGGAGAAAGCAGGCATGAATAAGGATGCACTGGAGAAGAGCTTCCCAAGAGTGGGTGAGATACCGTTTGAACGAGAGAGAAAGAGAATGAGCACGGTTCATCTTGTGGAGGGGAGAATGGTGGCATACGTAAAAGGTGCGCCGGAGGTTCTACTTGAGCTCTCCACCGGTATTTACCGCAGTGGTGAAGTTAGCCAGCTAACAGAAGCAGTGAAGAGAGAAGTGCTGAACATAAGTGATAAGATGGCGGCAGAAGCTTTGCGTGTGATTGCAGTTGCGTATAGGGAATTGCCATCCGGGAGCAGGAACGGGAGCGAGAGCGAGTACAATTATACCGCAGAGGAAATAGAGCGGGAGCTTGTCTTTGTCGGTCTGTTTGGTATGAGCGACCCGCCACGTGAAGAGGTGAAAGAAGCGATAAAACAATGTAAAAAGGCAGGAATAAAAGCAGTTATGATTACGGGCGACCATAAGTTGACGGCAGTGGCAATAGCAAAGGAGTTAGGAATGATGCCCTTTAACCGTGATGAAGAAGTACTGACCGGTGTAGAGTTGGACAAAATGAGTGAACAAGATCTTGAGAATCGTGTTGATAGCATAGTGGTCTATTCGAGGGTCTCTCCAGCACATAAATTACGAATCGTGAATGCATTGCAGAGGAAGGGTAATGTGGTGGCAATGACTGGAGATGGTATAAACGATGCACCGGCATTGAAGAGGAGCGATGTGGGCGTGGCAATGAATTCTGGCACTGATGTGGCGAAAGAAGCATCTGATATGATACTGGTGGATGATAACTTCGCGACCATAGTGGCAGCGATAAGAGAAGGTAGAGCCATTTATGATAATATGAAGAAGTATCTCACTTATGTGCTTTCTTATGCATTTGCAGAGGTATGTCTGCTGGGCGGTGCGTTCCTGTTTGGCATCTTTGCTCGTGGAATGCCGCTGTTTCCACTCACTGCGATACAGATTTTATGGACGAATTTAGTGATAGAGGACCTGCCGGCAATGGGTTTGGGTATCGAGCCCCCGGAGAAGGATATAATGGAGCGTAAGCCGAGAGCCACAAACGAAAGAGTATTCACAACTGAGATGGTTCTCAGCCTCATACTCATGTCTATTGTAATATCTATGGGGTGCATGATGATCTTCCTGAAAAACCTTTCAGATCCTGATATTCATATGAAGAAGGCGCAAACGATGGTATTCGCAACGCTTATATTTTATGAGGTCTTCAATGCCTTTAATTGCCGTTCAGAGAGGTATTCTTTGCTGAGTATCGGCATCTTTTCTAATAAATGGCTGATATTGGGTGTAATGGGTTCGCTCATGCTTATGGTTCTGGCAATACAGGTCCCTTTCACAGGTCGCTTCTTCCATACTGTTCCTCTAACCTGCATAGAATGGTGCGTTGCAATTGCTACAGGCACCACGATCCTGGTTGCCGTGGAGCTGTGGAAAGTGATATTTGGAATTGGGATTAGAAAAAGAAAACGAGCAGGAGAAAGGTGCAGCATCCAGTAAATGGTCGCAATGGAAAACTCACAAAGAGCTTTGCTATCTCTTGCTTCTTCTACAAACGCAAGAAGCCACTTCAATCATCAATCATCAATCATCGTATATCTCTCGATACTTCCTCTCCACATCCTCGGTCGTAACATGTGTATAGATCATTGTGGTCTTCAAGTCCACATGCCCTGCTAAATACTGCAATCGCGCGATATCGATACCTTTACGCCAGGAATTTGTGATGAAGAAATGGCGAAAGGAATGACAGGATACATTCTTATCCACGCCTGCGAGCCGCGCGTATTTCTTCGGCAGGCGCTGAATCTGGCGATATGAGATGCTCCTGAATACATAATCCCCAGGCTTCATTCGCTCTGTGTATCTCTTCAGCAGTGCGATGGTGGCATCATCAACCAGTACCTCTCGCCTCACATATTTCCGCTGCTTCAATGAATACACCCAGAGCCTCTTGTTCTTGAAGTCAATATCCTTCTTCTGGATCCCATACTTCCACCTGCCCTCTTCCTTCTTATATACTCCGTATAACTCACCTATACGAATACCTGTACGTGCAAGCAGTCGTAATATCAAATAATCACGCTCATTTACGATTGCAGCATCCAGAATTCTATTCAGCTCTTCCTCTGTGAGCGGGTCAGGAGCCCTCTTTGGCATTGGTATTGGTATTAGTATTGGTATTTTGCTATTGCTATTTACTTTACGTGCTGGGACTGGAACTGGGATTGAGTACTCTTAGCCCGATAGACGCTGCTTCTGCCTCTATTTGCTCCCTCTTCTTACCACCTACCCCGGACGCTATCCGCACAGCCACCTCATCAGGCATGAGATTCTCCAGCTCGCGCGGATTGTACACCAGTACCTCACGAATGCCAGAAGGATGCAGCCCCCGCTCTTCTCTTTTTCGTCTGTAGCCCACTTTCACCCATGCACCTTTCGCCGCTATATGCTCTCTGAGCTTATTATCGAGCCCTCGTGGCTTCCTCCAGCTCTTGCTCAGCTTCTTCTTACTACGCCATCCATATCGTTCGAACTTCGGCTTCCTGCTCCTACGCCTGCTCTTGCTCTTGCTCATGCTCATCATCGCTTCTTTACTATCTTATATAACTTCCACGTATATAATAATGACTGACACATAAGGCTAAATATAAATGAATGAGGAAAGTAGGATTAAGATAAAGTAGGCGGGAGTGTTTTTCAGAGAGGGAATATTGATGAGTTCTTGAATCTTGTAATGAAAGAACTGCCTCCAATTACGTCAATTGACGAAATAGAGTTAAAAGATGAACCCACTAATGGGTATGAGGATTTCGAAATAATAAATAGCTCAGAGGGTGAAAAGACTTCTATAATCGCAGGTATTTAATTTCATGCACAAACAATTTCCTGTCCAGGGTGCGGTCTGAAATACATACTTTATGGAAGACCAGCCAAACCTTTCGCAGTGATGTTCAGGGATTTGAGTGTGGTAGAGAAATACGTAGAGCTAAAAGAGGGTGAAGAAAAAATACTGAAAGCCGTGCAAAGACCCATTTTGCTTTTGGATAAGAACTCATCCCCGGATGATTTAGACGGTATTTCGCCCGGATTAGGAAATGTTGGCGTGTATTTACCATATCCTCCATTACGAGTAATCTGCCAATTCCCTCCTCTGTGTCATCTTCTCTACCGCTTCCGCTTCTATAACACTATCTCCCGGACTGACACGCTCAAGCGTGTGCTCATCCTCTTTTTAATTTAACGCGAATTCTATTCCAGTCATCCCTCTTCATTTAGCGCAGGAATTACTATTGATAAAACATCTTTGAGTTCACCCCTGCATGTATATATGGGATATGCGATTAGATATGCAAAGGCACCGCCATGAAGCAACATTCCAATATCGGAACAATAAGCGATTAGCTCTAAATTCGCGATGGATACCAGAACGACCGAGGCGAGCAGAGCCCAACCTTTCTTCAGACCAACTCTAACAACGGTAGTACTTGAAATCCCTAAATCTTCACTGTAATCATTTAGTTGATGCGTGAGTAACGCCTCGCAAGCAATTATCATAAACAGGGAGGCAACCAGCAGTGTAAGCGTGTTTAAATCACCTCCTGCCAGCGTAAAGCCCGCTAAAAAGGGAAACAAGCCAAACATCACACCATGTGTTATTATATCAACAATAAATCTTTCTTTAAGCCTTATATATTTTACTGAGTAGAGCGTGAGAGAAGAAATACTTAGCACTGTGAATAAAACTCCTGTTAGGGTTAAAAAGCAGGAAAGTGCGATTGGAATTACGAGTAGCAAACTCATGAGCACCAAAGTTTCTTTTTTCGTTACTTTGCCCGCGGAAAGTGGATTTTTACCCATCCTGACTTTTTTCGTATTCCGTTTGTCTATTTCAACATCAAAGTAGTTGTTTATGACGAACCCATAGCCTATCACACAGAAGAAGATTACGCCGATTAAAATGAAGGCAAAGGGCGTAGCATGTGCTAAAATCGCTCCTATAAGTGGGATAGGTGTGAAGAACCTTATCCATTCCTTGACCCTCAGCATTTTGAAGTTTTCTTTTAGGTTCATTTTATCCACTCCGTGCTGTATGTATCTAAAAACTTTCATACTATATATATGTTACAAATAATTCATATATCTGCATAAATACTTTCATATAAGATTAAATGACAAAATGCTAGAAAATGGTGATGTGGCGATGTGGCGATGCCGAATTATTGCTGTTTGAGGTTCATTTTATTTCAGAACTCTGGTAGTCTCATCCAATATCTCCTGTATTTTCCTCTTTACTTTCTTCCATGCTTCCTGAACAGGAACTGCAGTATAGACGTATTTAAGCCTTTTACCCTCTTCCACCTTTTTTATTATAAATCCTTCCTGGTCTAATCGCCGGATATATTTCCGTATCGTTCGTTCCGAAAGATTCAGCAGGTTTTGTATTTGCTTTATCGTTAACGATGAGTTCAGTAAAAGATTGTAAATTTTTATTTCTATCGGCTTAAAGTTAAGAAAGCCTAAAATAACATTCAGTAACTCTATTGGTTTCTTTCCTTCTTTCAGCGCCTTCTCCATATCTGCAATATAAACCCTTTTTGCCATGCTTGATTTATATTTATATATACTATGAACAAATTACTATATAAACTTTCATAGGTATGTAATTCTTTTTACCATTAAACAAACTTTGCATGCAGCCTGGGGTGCACCCCAAAGTGCATTATTATGAAGATAAAGAGCCTCAATAATGAGATCTCTAAGTCCTCCGTTCTTCAACGAATTTATCTTTTTGATAATTTTTTCAGACCTCTCAATTACCTTGCGAGATTTTAGAAGATCTGAATCTATTTCCCCTGTATAAGTTATGTTAGTCATCCACATATTGAGATATGTTCTGTTAGAATCAAAAGCAAAGAAAACTTTT
>Ga0190331_1000020_pt1 | contig 26503 bp, 59 predicted proteins | sample 48720445_MG_FD_161681 | JGI IMG/M metagenome (GOLD analysis project Ga0190331, IMG submission 161681) | Hydrothermal vent sediment bacterial communities from Southern Trench, Guaymas Basin, Mexico - 4872-04-4-5_MG | ecosystem: Environmental > Aquatic > Marine > Hydrothermal vents > Sediment ... | reverse complement strand
CAATAAAAGCTTTAAAGTGCATAAATCACTAGACTCTAAAGTAGAAGTAGAAGTAGCATCCCCACCATATATAACTTTGGTCGGAGAACTGGCTAATGCACTAAATATGGCATCACCTGTCTCCTGCTTCTTCCAAATCCCTAATACTCTCCTCGCTGTCTCCCTCATATTAAAGGCAACTGCCTTTTCTTCCATATTACCATAAAGACGTATACCACCACGATATTCATGAAGAGTAACATCCTGATGGTAATTGGTGATATTCATCTCGTTGCCTTCAAGAGTATCATCATCAACAATCGGGTCTCCTTCAGGTACCATAGTTAAATAAAACCTCATACTATTCCCAGGCCCCCTCGTGAAATCCTCTATCAACTGTATTACATTATTCTCATCCTTACCTACATACCCATGCTTATCCCACCAAATACCTGTTTTGTATTCAATAAAGGTAGATGTTGCATATCTCTTTGCATACATTGAACTACCAGGCTTCCAATCTGCCATCTTACCTTACCTCCTATATAAATTTATTACATTCACACCTATTCACCCTTAGGCTGGCGAGACCTACTACAGCCAATAAAGAAGAATTTTAGAAAATTAAAAGAACGGAGTGGCGAACTCCCTTTACGGCCAGATATATATCCAATAACATATTTGTAACTAATTGTCAAGAACCATTCTTAATTTAAAATAATTCTAAATCATAGCGTGGAGAGGGAAGTGGGGATATAACCCCCTCGCAACACCCCTCACCCCTGCCTTTTCCTGCCCCCCCCGTTGTCGGCTGTGATAGCGGGCTCAGGCACAGATAAAACTAAACAAAACTGCACAAGGGTAGCACTCTGCTTTCAAAAAAGCTTGGGCGCTACGGCATATGGGCATAGTTTGACACAGAAAAGTCAATCGTGGTAGAATAAGGGTAAATCAAGCAAGGGAGGAGGTGATAAAATGTATAACTTCAAGTGGTTAAATAAGGCAGGCCATTGGATTTATGTCGCTCTGCCTGAAGGGTGGCATATTTCGTGTTTGGCCTTCAGGTTACAGAAAAAAATGGACAAAATCGCATGGAGGTGATAAAGAATGACAAAGAAAGCACAAACTCAAGTAAAACCAGCCGTTTATGTATTTAAAAATGGCAGATGGGTCAATGTGACTCAAGGAAATAGTAAACCTAAATTCTTTGTAAATGGCAATAAGGAGGTGAGGTAAATGATTAGCGCTGGTTACTTTGAAGTCCCAACAAGCATTGTTAACTGGGATTTTGAAAAGGCTCAGCAGTTCTTGAAAGAGATGCTGAATTATGGCGGTAGGATTTCTTATCATGAGTATGAATATTGGTTAGAACAAATTGAAAAAAAGCAAGAAAGGAGGTAAGTAAAATGGCTAAGAAGTCAAAGACAAAAAACAAGGCTAAATGGCAAGTCTATAATATTAGAAACGGCTTTATCATTGCAGAAACTGATAACCTAGACCTTGCTTGGCAAATATGCGATACCGCTGCTATATGTGGCCATGCGTTGGACGTAAGGAAAACTAAATAAATCCTTCTCATGCCCAGGTTCTCACAGCCTGGGCTTTTTTTATGTCTAAATCAGCCGGTTAACCCTCTGGCACTCTCCTAGACTAAATTGGTCAACCAAGTGAGTTAACGGAAAATAACAGAGAATAACGGAGGATAACGAGCTTTATTGAGAATAATGGTTAACCAAGTGAGTTAACGAGGTTAACGAAAAAGGGGTATTTCTTTCTTACTCTTTTAAATGAATTATATCTCTTATAATGCAGGCTATTTCTACAGAAACAAGGGAAACATATTATTTAGAATGAGTGTTAGTTTAGAATGATTCTAAATTAAGAATTGTTTAAGACTAGAAATGATTTTAATTCTATTTAGAGCAGATGAAAAGAAGTAAGATTGATTTTGTAAGGTATTCAAGCAAGTCAGCAAATAAAGGGTTTGACAGCTTCATATTTCAATTGTGAGCAAAGTTTGAAAGCTAAGGCATATAAAGTATTGTGTTGAAGTTTTAATTAAGCTCACAAGTTAAATATGTGCGAGTTTCTCTCAAAGTCTTGGGTAGTGTGGGTTTCAAGAAAATTAAAAGTAGGACTTGACAACAAAATTTAGTTGTAGTAGAATTGGGGTATCATGAGAAAGGGAGGGAAGATAAATGACAAGCAAAAGATTTTTAAATTTAGTTAAGCAGGCTAGGGTTATTAGATTTTCTTCAATAGAAGAGATATTTAGATTAAGTGAGCCGTTGGCTGGAATTGGTTTAAAACAGGAAAGAGATAGTAGAGGAATTAATCGCAAAAATAAAGTATTGGTAAGCGAAAGGCAAGCAATAGCTTTTATTAGGTATCAATGTTTATGTTTAGACGGTTCTTTTGATTCTCAAGAGGTCAATAATTTAAAATGGCTTTTTACTAATTTTGTAGATGTATATTAATTTAAAGGGAGGTGAAATAAATGGGATTAAGACGCAAGGTGGCAGAAAAAGCCTCATATAAAGAGGCTTTGGATTTGGTCACTGAGCTTTTTGCCAGCGGTCATTACGAAGATGTTTGGGTTTACAAAGACAATGGAATTTTTGAAGTCTGGGTTGAAGACATTGAAGAATAGCCCAGACTTTTTTTATTTTGGGAAAAGGAGGTGAGAAAATGAAGATTTGGAGGAGTGTAAAAGTTGAAGAACTCCTCCAAATTCTCTCCACAGGGAAGGTTATCCCTCGGCCTTTCCGTTCTAATTCTGACAGTGATTGCCCTTATGACTCTTGTTCATTCTGGTTTACTGTTCCTGCTGTGTTGAAATATGCTGACGCTATCATTGAAGCGGAAGTGGATGCTGAAAAAGTGACGCTTGGCAAGATGCGGTTTTCTCATGTTGAAGATTGGCCTCATGCGGAAATCTATCGTGAGTATGAAATTGAAGAGGCGTATATCACAGACGAGGTCAAGCCTCTTCGCATCTGGATTTCTGAATATCTATTGGAAAGCTTCAACTTGTGGGACTTGGACATTGATGAGTGCGAAAGCGAATTTGGATTTAACCCATGGGAGTTAAATGAAGACGAGTTGAAACAGAAGCTCGCTCAGTTTCCCACATTCTCTCCATTTCTGCCACAAGAACCATTTTTGTCTCTGATTGATGCAGCGAGGGTAACAAAAGAAATATGTAAAAGGAGGTGATAAAATGAGAGCGATAATTGATGCTCATTTCCTGCCCGAGCATCACTTCGACTCTTTAGTGGAAGAGTTGAGAGGGGTAGGATGTGAGTTGCACAGAAACAGGTGGTTGAAGCTGGTTTTCATTGAGAAAGGAGAAAAAGAGAGAGTGCAGAAAATTGCAAAGAAATATGACCAGAAAGTAGAGTTTTATTAGTAAGTCTTATTGATGAGATTGGTAGAAGGAGGTGATAAAATGAGAGAAATAAAGTGCTGGGAAAAAAGAAAGGAAGAGGGGGCGAGATGCCCCTACTGGCATGATGACCCCGGACTGGAATGCCCTGGGTATCCTCATCTCTGCAACGATGTTGTGGAGATTGAGGGTGAGGGTGAAGACGAGGAAGAAGACTAACTCAACCCCGCGGTGGAATAAAATAAAAGGAGGTGAGGCTATCATGACTATCATTTGTGTTTGGTGCAAAAAGATTCTAGGTGAGAAGCAAGGCGACGGCACTGTTTATGCTATGTGCCCTGATTGCCTTGTGAAGCTTCGGTCTAAAATAGTCACTCTGCGTCGGCATCTTATTGGCGCTGAGCGGGTGACGGAAAAAATTTTGAAGAAAGGAGGAGGAGAGTAAAATGGCAAAAATGATAAAAGGGGAAAAAGAATTTGTATTGTTGGCAGGGTGCGACCCTGACTTGCCGGTGCAGGGTTCGTATGTAGTCAGTTCTATAAAAGAGCTAATTGAAAAAGTGCAGAGAGATTGGAGATTTCCTGCTTCTCGTATTAAAGAAGCAGCAAGAGAGGCATTACAAGACCCTGATGGGTCAAGTAGTGCTGTTCAAGTGCCTTCTGTTTGTCGAGATTGTGAAAGAAAAAAAGAATGCCAAAAGCGGGGGTGGACATACCGGCTTGCTTTTGACATTGAAGATGAAGAAGATTAAAGGAGGTAAGCAATGAATAGAGAAGAAATTGAAGACAACGAAGAAGAATAAAGATTTAACACCCACCCTATTAAAGGCTCGGTGTTCCTTACAGGAGCATCGGGCTTTTTTATTTTGAAAGGAGGTTTGAGATGTGGCAAATAGAAACTTTAAAAAGATTGTTCAAAGAAAAAGAATTGCTAGAAAAACGTTCTGACATAATGACTAAAGTGGCTAAACAAAGAGAACTAAATAATATTGAAAGTGCTATTTATTACTTGCAAGAAGAAATCAGAGAAAAACAGAGAAAAAACAAAGTTAACGGTGCAGAGGACGAACTTGAAAATAGGGGGGGATTAAAAAACGGTTAGACTAAATTGTTTGTGAAAGGAGGAAGCAATGGAAATAAAATACAACGATGTAAAAAAACTAAGGGATGCAGGGCTAACTTTTGCTCAAATAGGCAAAATACTTGGTATTCACAAGGGGGTGGCTTATCGGATATTGAAAAAGGGTGCTGGATATAGTGAAAAGGTAGGAAATAAAAAAAGTATGAGGAAAAGAGAGGTTTTCCCTATATGGGAAATAAAAGGGATAGATACTAAATTGTTATATCAAGAAATACCTAGTCTTGTAGCAAGATGGTGTGCTATTCTCAATCTTCCCTACTTAGCTCAACTAGAGCTGACAGATTACATTTTGGATTTTCTTTACTCTCGCAGCCCAGAATATTGGAAGCAATTTAGAAACCCACGAGGGTTTATTTTTGCTCGCGCAAGAAAAACAGTGGTTAATTGGGCATCTCATCTAAACCTAGAGACTAAAAGAACAATTGAAGAAAAAGCAGGATTGCCTCGGTGGATTGGTGCGGAAAACCGCTTAAAATCTACTGCCAATCCTAATTAAGGAGGGTAAAATGTGTGATTTTTTTAGCTTTGCAGTGACTAAAGATGGAAAGGTATTAGCATTGCTAGGAGCAGAAAGAATGCGCTATCTAGCACAGGGACAAAATCCTGATAGCCATAGTCTCATTTCTGAGCATTTTAAGGTAAACGAAGATGATACTTTTAAATTTGAAATTGGAATGAATGCAGAAGACGTAAAAAAATTGGCTGAAGCTCCATTAACATTTGAAACAGTAGAAGAACTGGGAAAATACTACGATGGCGGGATTGATTTTAAGCTTTTTCCTCTTGAAGGTCTTCCTCTTATTCAAAATTGGTTAAAGGAAAACCAAGAGAAAATTATTGAAGCGGGGGAATTGAAATTTGGGGCTACATTGCAGAAAATGATTTTAGTTAATAAACCAGCAAGCTTTGTTATAGAGTTAAATTATGCACGCACATTTAGCAGACTGGAAGAAGAAATAATAAATGGTCAACCTTTTACAAAGAGCACTAGAAGTAAACCTGGATGGTGGCTTTCATCTAGAATATTCCCTGATGTTCACTGTTATTTTAAAATTCCTGGCGAACATACTGGAGACGAGCTCGTGACAAAGATTTTTATAAGAAGATATTATGCAAGCCACGCTTGCCTAGACAAAGATGGAAATCCAGTGAAACAGCAGGAGTTACGAATATTAGTAACTCCTATAGAAAAAATAATAAAAGAAGGAGAAACTTTATAATTACTAACCCAATGGGCTTTTTAGCCCATTGGGTTAGTAAATTTAATAAAACAAGGAGGAAGCAAAGATGATTGATTTCTTTGGCTTTTTAATAGCAATTTGGTTGCTTGGTTGGATTATTTTAAAATGGGTTAATGATTAAGAAAGGAGGCCAATTATGTATAAAGAAAAATATCAAAAAAAGAAACTGCCTAAAATGGGATTTGTCCGAGTTGGGCATTGTTCACATATAAAAGGATTTAGAAGAATGATAGCGAATAAGGCATTTAGAAAAAAATTTGAAATTGTCTCAGATAAACAGTGCAGAAGGCTAGAAAAGAAGCTAATTGGATGAAAGACTTAATTATCTTGCTGAGTGCCTTCTGGATTGCCTCTGCAGTTATATGTTTTCATGTGCGGATAACCATCTTATACACAGTTAAAACAAATGTATGGGTAATATGGGAGAAACTAGACTAAATTGCTTGCAAAGGAGGAAAAGCAATGAGTAAAATGAGCATAAAGGTAGATTTTACAGTAGGAGTTTCATTAGAAGAAGCTCTTATTGAAGCAAAAGAAAAAGCAAAGAAGTTAGAGGTGGCTTATATTGAATTTATTTTCAATGGAGTGCATTTTGCTGTTAGCCCTCAAGCTGATATAGAAAGAGGAATAAAAGAGTTTGAACAAGGAATAAAAGCAATAGTAATATAAAAAGAACCTTGACAAAAAAATTTAATTGTGATATAAAAAAGGGAGGAGAAAATGGCAATAGATGATTCTATCTTAGAAGATTTGCTTATAGAATTAGTAGCTAAAAAAATTGATAAAAGACAAAATTATACTTGGGAATTTGAAGGAGAACCACTTAAAATGTTTTTGCTTACTTCCTTTAAAAAACCAAAATATATAGCAATCCTCACTGATAAACAAGCATTTCGTTTAAAACAATTAGCTGATATTAAAAAAAGCATCAGAGAATTGAATAAATAAAAAAAGGGAGGAGAAAATGGACGAATTAAAAAATATTAAAATCAGTGAAGAAGGCGTATTTTGTTATTATTATCCAGATTTGTGTTGGAAAAAACCTATAATTGTTCCGCTGTCCTATGATAAAATTAATATCTATCTTTGTTCTGCTCATAATGGAGAATTCTTAGGGTGGATAGATAAAGGAAATATATGGTGCAAAAGTTTTAAATATAAAAGATTTAAAAAAAGCATTGCTTTGAATGTTTATATTTAAGGGGGCCAAAATGAATGAAAAACGAATTGTAGCACGGCGGATGGACTATCATTTCAGAGGCTTTACTGAAAAAGAGGCTTCTGAAGTAGTGGAGCTGTGGGAGCAAGGGCATTTGGAAAAGGTGCAACAAAAATATAACCTGTTTGAATGGGATAGTTGTCCTAACTGTGGAGCTTTCATTATGTCTAATAAGCCTGTAAGTGGGTGTATTATTTGTAATCATTCATTTGTAGAATAAGGGAGTAAACCATGTATTACCCACGAGTTACTGAAGTAATATCACCTTTCCTAGAATTTCCTGTCTCAAGCAATACATTAGAACTGGCCTGTGAAAGAGGTAAACTAATTCATAAGTATTGTGTGGCTGAATTGCAAGATTTATTTGTGCCTGAATATGGAGAATTGGAAGGATATATACAATCCTTTAGAAGCTTGTTACCTGTAAAGCTAATCAAGGCTGAGTTTGAAGTGAAACATAAGCAGTTTGGATACATAGGTCATCCAGATATGGTGGTTGAGTGGAAGGGTGAAAAGTGGTTATGGGATTTGAAGACATCCGAAACAGCTAATAAAGCATGGTTTATGCAGTTAAGTGCTTACTATTATGCCTTACCTAACGAATTGAAGCCTAATAAAGTAGCAGCAGTGCGACTTAGAAAAGACGGGGAACCTGCTATCGTTGATGTGGTGTGTGATGAGGAAATTCCTAAAGCTTTTCAGGCTTTTTTAGGATTTTTGAATGGGTGGAGATATTTAAAAAGATAAATTTAGAAAGGAGACGGCAAAGATGAAAATTAAAGTTAGGGCTTGGGATAAGAAAAATAGAAGAATGTTATACCCTGATGCTATTTGGTTAAAGCATCAAGAAATAAGTATAGAAGGTTGCTTTTATAAAGATGTTATTCTGATGTTATTTACTGGATTAACCGACAAAAACGGTAAAGAAATCTATGAAAAGGACATTGTAAAATTCTATAATCAAGTGGAATACATCACAGGATATATTGCCTTTGACCATGGAGTGTTTTGTCTAAAAACCTACAATCCTGATGAAGCTTGTTATAATCCTTGGACTTTCAGAGCAAAAGAAGTAGAAGTAATAGGGAATGTATGGGAAAATCCAAATTTATTATGGGGAAGCAAAGATGCAAAAAAGTAATGGAGTATTTACAGAGTTTAAAGCCAATCTAGCTTTAATAGAGGCAAAGAATGCTTTTTTGGTATGGAAGAAAAGATTTACTCAGCTAGAGGAAAAAGTAAAAACGCTAGAAATAACAAATGAAGAAAATTGCCAAAAGGCCGCTGAGTTACTGGCTACAATAGCAAAGTATGAGAAAAGAATTAACGAGGAATGTGAAAAAAGAATAGCCATCCCTAAAACATTTATTAAAAAAGTAAAGGCCAGAGCAAATGAGGTTGTCAAACCTCTTACCAATTCAAAAAAAATAGTAAAGTTGAAATTGAAAGACTATAAAACTCGCCTTGAAATGGAACGCAGACAGATGGAAAAGAAAGCAGAAGAAGAAAGGAAACGGCTACAAGAGCAACTGGATAAAGAAGCTAAAGAAAAAGGAATTGAGCCAGTAAAATTGCCTGAGATTGCTATGCCTAAGGAAAAATTAAAAGTAACCACGGAAGATGGAACGGTATATGAAAGAAAACGATGGACTTTTAGAGTGATAAATATTAAAGAAGTGCCACCTGAATTTAAAATTGAAAAGGTGGATGATAAAAAAGTTAATGCGGCTATTAGGGCAGGAGTTAGAGAAATAGCAGGGCTTGAAATATATCAAGAAGTAGAAATCGCTACAAGGAGGATTTAAGATGAAAACATTTTGTTATTTTGTGGTTATATTTTTTATCTTGTTTAATAATATGGGACTTGCAATAAAAGCAAAATTTGAAAAATTAAGTCCACCTGCCTTCTTTCTTTTTATGGTGCTAGCTTCAACTCTTCTTTTTTCTTGTATTGTTGTGGCAATAGATTTAACTTTTAAAGTAATAAATTTATTAGGAGGATAAGCAATGAAAAAAAATCAATTAGAAGTTATCAAGGCAAAATTAGTTTCTCCTGAAACAGAAGAGAAATTAAAAGTGCTACCTAAAGGAATGAAAAAAAATGTTTTGTTAGCTGCCTTCTGGAATGCCGTTTTAAAAAATCCTAAGTTACATCAATGCACTCCTGAAAGTATAGTTGGTGCACTGTTAAAGTGTGCGGAATGGGGATTATTGCCTGGGGGAGACAATGTCTATCTAATACCAAGGCATAATAAAAAAAAGCCTGGGCGTCCTTTGGAGTGTAATGCTCAAAAAGGCTATCAAGGGCTTATTGAGCTAATTTACAGAGTGACAGGAGCTGAAGTGGAGGCTCATGTGGTCTATGAAAATGATAAATTTGATTATCAACTGGGCACTAATGCTTATGTGCATCATAAACCAGCACCCAAAAATCCAGGGAAACCTTACTTAGCTTATGCTGTATGGAGAAAAGATGATAGAGAAAGCTTTGATATTATTAGAATGGAAGAAATTGAGAAACGCAAAAAGATGTCTCTAGCTTATCAAAAGGCTGAAAAGTTTGGGACTAAAGACAGCCCTTGGCATCTATGGCCTGAAGCTATGATGAGAAAAAGTGCTATTTTAAAAATGCTGAAGATGAAACCAAAGACGCCTGAATTAGAATTAGCTATTTCTGAAGAGGAAGAAGATTTTGGGTTGCCTAGTGTTGAAGAAGAACCTGAAACAGAAGAAAAGGTTTTTCAAGGCAAAGTAATTAAAGTAATTGATGTAGAAGCTAAAGAAAAAAAGGAAGAAAAACCTAAACAAATTAAAGACCAAACTCCTGCACCTGAAAGAGAATTAAGTTTTGATGATATAATCACTGAAATGGATTTGGATAAAAAAAGAGTGGAAGAATATATTGAAACGGTAGCTAAAAGTGTTAATTGCTCAGTGGATTATGTGAAAGAAAAAGCCTTCAAGAAAATGGATAGTTTTATAGAAAAGTTTAAGCAATGGGAAGCTAAGAATAAGCCTGCTACTTCTCCTCCAAAACCTAAAAAAGCTAAACCAGAAAAGAAAGCTCAACCTCCTGCACAGTGGTTAATAGAATTGGAAGAGCAATTGTCAAACTATGACCCTGAATTGGTAAATGAAGTTTTGAAGGAAAAAGGATACAAAAGTATCCATGATATTCCTAGTGAAGAAATAGCAACAGAAATTTATTTTGCCATTGATGCTAAAGCAAAAGAATTAGAGGAGTTATTTTAAATAACAGCCTGCACAGGCAAACAGGTTCCACCTTTCCTCCTCCCTTTCTTGCCTGTTTGCTTGTGTGGGCAATTCTTTGATATTGACAAGTTTGAAATAATTTGGTAAAAAAGAACCAGGATGAGCGGAGGGTATCTTAGAAATAAAACCCGCACAGGCAGGCAAGGCTATCTTTTGGCCTCCGCTCATGTCAAAAAGTCTTGCCTTGTCTGTGTGGGTTTTTGTTTTGGGAGGAGGTAAAAATGAAAAGAATTAAAATTGACGGCCAAGAATACGATATTCCTTCTTGGACAAAATCAATAGTAGAAAATATAAATGGTCGTTACATTTGTTTGAATTTTATCCCAAACACTATGTATGAACAACCACTATGTCCTCTATTCCCCCCACAAGAAAAGGTATATAAAAGGATAGTAATGTTGCTAAAAAAGGAATAAAGTAAACTACCCCGCCTAATTATAATGAAAATAGAGGGAGAGAATATTTAACATGGAAAAAAGATTTGATAGTGCTATGTGATAATTGCCATAAAAAATTTCATGATAAAATTTTGTAGGAGGCTAGAATGAATAGACTTTATGTGAAAAACAGATACGGGCAAATACCTAACCATATCCTTAATGACCCTACATTATCTTTAAAAGCAAAGGGGTTATGGGTTTATATCCAGTCTAAACCTGATGGATGGAGTTTCTCAATTGAAAGAATGACAAAACAACTCAAAGAAGGCAAGGCATCCATTCAACATGCTATTTGGGAATTAGAAAAAGCAAAATTGTTAGTTAGGAAACAGGCAAAAGACATTAAAGGCAAATGGAAAGGTTATGATTATTTTTTATATGAAAATCCATTGCCCAAAGAACCATCGGTTGAAGAGCCGTCGGTTGAAAACTCGCCGACGGGTTCATTGGCCGATATTAGTAAAAGAGATATAGACTCATATAGCTCTGAAGATTCATTTACTAGCAGTGAATCCACTGCTTATAATGAATGTAGTAATGAACCTAGCAAAAAAGAAGATAGCAATAAAGAGAAAGCAAATAAATATATAAATAACTCTTTTAAAGAAAATGATAAAGAAGATATAAATAATAAACTATATAGCTCTAAACATTCAAATAAGAGAAGTGAATTCATCAGTGGGAAAGAAAAACAACAACCCCCACCTTATAAACCACCAGATAATTTATCACCAGAAAACATTAAAAAGCAAAGAATTCTATTTGAAAAGTTTTGGTTAAAGTATCCTAGAAAAGTAAACAAAGTAGGAGCTTTATCGGAGTGGTTAAAAATAAATCCTGATGATAATTTATTTAACCAAATAATGGAAGGCTTAGAGAATTACATAAAGTATGAATGGCCTAATATGGAACTAGAATATATAGTATATCCCAGCACCTTCCTTGCTCAGAGGCGATGGGAGGATAAGCCGGGGGTGCAATATCCTAAGCCTAGAAAAGTCTGGACAACTACGGAAGAAGAGAAAGACGGATTGTATGATACACATATTAAGCCTGTTGTTTCAGGTATTTTAAAGGATGTTTAGAGGAGATGAAAACAATGAAATGGACACCCAAATATATAAAACAATGTGAAGAGGCGGGAGAAATACAACGTTTATGGAAACCTAAAATAGGAGATTGGGTTCAATTAAGACATAAAACCCTTAAAAAGCAAGTAGAAAGTTATTTAGACCCTTTATTAGTAGTTGAAGATGTTAATAAAGATACTGTTTGTGTTTACTACCCCAATTCAATTCACGAAAAAATTGATTTAAAAATAGTTAGCTGGAGAATTTATAAGCCTTATTATAACTCAATCAATGGATGGTGGTGGTGGGTTTGGCTTCCTACCCAAAGCCAGTTACAGGAAATAATAGGAATAGAACCTTACATTCTCATAGAAAAATTCAATAAATGGTTTGACTATACTTTTAAAAAATTAGGTTTTAGACCTTCTCCTTCAAAATGGATAATGGAACAATTTTGGCTCTCTTTTTGCCAAGAAATATTATACAACAAAATATGGGATGAGAAAAAAGAAAAATGGGTAAAAAATGTTTAGGGAGGCAAAGAAATGAAAATTAAGCGAGAAATAGCAAAACTAATTTCTAACTCAGGGGATTGTTGTGGTGCTAGTTGGGAAGAATTGGAGAAAATAAATAAGCTTGTTAACCTTTTTAAGTCCTATGCTCGTTCATTAGTGCCTGATATGCAACATTACGATAATGATGATGTGAAAAATCCTGACTTCCAATTTAGAGTTATTTGTGCATATAAAGATGGTTGGAATGAGTGCAGAGAAGAAATATTAAGAAGAATTGAGGGAGGATAAATAATGAACTGGGCTAAAAAAGAAGTTCCTTCAGTAGAACTTTGTAAAAGATTAAAAGAGTTAGGGTTTCCTCAAAAAGAGCCAGGCTGGTTTTGGTGCTTGAGAAAAGATAGTGAATTTTATGATTTATTTTTCACTATGGATAAAATGTATTTTTACAAACCAAAACAATATGAAGAATTTTCTATATTTGAGTATCATCATTTACAAGATTATATTAAAGCCCCTACTAACTCAGAATTAGGTGAATGGTTACTTCCATATTGGATAAGCTGGAGAGATAAAAAAGGAAGATATTGGATTAGCCGAATTAGAGAATTTAAATGTGTATTTAATAGTGAGGATTACCCAGAACTTTCTCGCCCTATAGCTGTGGCATTAGAAAATTTTATTAAAAGAGAATACACGCCAACCTATAACGAAGCAAATGCTCGGGCTAAGTTGTTAATATTTCTAAGAGAGATTGGATATATAACTTCCAATCAAAAGGACAAAAACAATGCATAATCCAGATAGCAGGTTGGAAATTTTTAAAGACATTGCCAAGAAAAATGATGTAGCGGTTCATGAGAAAGAGATGATAAAGTTGATTACTATCAGCGACGATTATACAGATTTAGAATTTATTGAGGCAGTGGAAAATTTTTGCAAGCTCAGAGCCAAAAAAAATTGCTTTGCGGCTTTCTGCTTGTTTCTTTATGATAAGTTTAAAAAAGAGATACTTTCTCCTCAACAAGTCATAAATAAGCTTAGAATTAAATACCACCATGAACATCCAGACGAGCCTCAACCGGACCCTTATGATAAGTTTAAAGTAAAGGATTGCAAACTACCTGACCCTAATGATATGGAATATAATGCACTTCTAAGGGTAATAAGTGCCTATGACAATAACAAGGTTCATTCAATTACAATGGCAGATAGCGAAATTGCAGCAAAGTGGTGGAAACAGTTAAGAAAGGCCAATTACTTTATCACGGGCATTAAGACAACACAAGAAGGGAAAAAAATTATTCTTAAAAAAATTAGACCAAAAAGGGGTTGACAAGATAAATTACTTGTTTTATTATATAGATAATTAAAAGGAGGAAAGCGATGGAAATCAAAGTCCTTTTGGAAAGCAAGGAAGTTCCATTAGATGCTCAACAAATGGGCATTACAATGGATACACCTGAAACTGAAATACTTAAGGCATGTGCACCTGTAATTTTAGAGGAAACAGGAGTTAATATTGAATCTAATGCTGGAGGATATATTTTTGTAGTAAGAAAGATGACGGATTCAGATACAATTTATATTTTGCCCAAAGCGGAGGCGGGATTATAATGACTTCTCTTGAGAAGAACTTACAAGCGTCTTTGGAAGGCTTATGTAAAAGTTCTTCTCACTTAGAAGTCATTTTGATAACAATAAGCTCCTCTAATGCAGGAATTTACAAGCGTCGCCCAAAAGGTTAGGGTATCAGCCTGTAAGCTGAGGGTTGCGGGTTCGAGTCCCGTCGTTTGGATTACCAAAACAATTCCTGCAACTTAGGAGCTTGAATATAACTTAGGAGGTTTAAATGAAAGAGTTACCTTCTCTTTTGCCAGAAGAAAGATTAAATGCCTACAATTTGCTTATTCAGGGTTGCCAGCACTTATGGCAGAAAGGCAAGTTAAACCAAGATAAGGCTCTGGACACTCTCAAACAGTTTTATGATATATCCCAAAACGACCCAGTTTTTCTAGCTCACTTTACATCTTGGGTTATCAAAAATAGCCAATCAAAAGACCTTAAAGTCTTCAGCACTTATTCAAACGCTCTTTCTATTGCAGATGGATTGCCTTTTTCGCCTAATTCAAAATATAGAAAACCTAATTTTAGGATTGTGAGTGCCTCCGCAATTCAAGAACTTGAACCTAGGTTAGTATTTAGAGTGAAACAATTAGGCTGTCTTAAATGGGGAACAAATGGACTTTCTTATGCAAGACATTGGCCTATTGTTTTAAATACCGCTGTAAAAAAATATATTAAATATAGAGAGAAAAATCCGTTTTATATCAGGGGCATTAAGAATAAAGGATTATCTAAAACATATATAAATCTTTACCGTTTAATGCACCTTGCACCTTCTCCTGAAACTGCATCTATCCTTAGGTGGAAGCAGAAAACTACTCCTGTAAAAATTGAAGAAGGTTTAAGTTTTGACGGATTAACTACTAAAGAAATCGCAGAAAAAATTATTAAGGAGAAAATCAAGGTTCAAAGAGCCTTGGGTGCTATTCCTGAAGTAACACCTGAAATTGCAATTGCTTTATTATATGTGGCTACTCCTGATGAAGTATTGATATTAAGTAAGTTATTTGAAGATAAAGGGTTATGGGCTTATAAAGAGATTAAAGAATTATATAGAAAAAAGATTTCACAATCCCGCACTGCCGTAGATAGGGTTACTAGAGTTAAAAAGATTTCTTCTAAATTAAAACACACAATGAAGAAAGCCAGAGCTAAGGTTCATAAAGAGGACTTTGAAAAAGCTGAAATAGGCAAAGTATTCCTTCATATTGACATATCTGGTAGCATGGAAGATGCGATTAGGGTTGCTAAAAGGGTTGCACCGTTAATTGCAGAAATGGTATCTAATCCTGAAGAAAATTTTAGATGGGGCGTTTTTAATGTTTATAGTAAAGTTTTACCTCTGCCTGATGAATTTGTAGAAGATGCCTTTGCACAAATCTTATTTGGGATTAGACCTTGTGGGGCTACTGATTGTTTTGCTTTATATCCCGAAGCAAGAAAGTTTGGGGCGGATGTGGATATTTTTATTACAGAATTAGTGGAAGGCCATAATATGGGAAATCTAACACAAAAAATCAAAAATTATGAAAGCAAGCCCAAGGCTTGTGTAATTATAGATTGTTGGTCTAATCATCCTCATTCTGGACAAGGCAACCAATTAGAAATAGCTTATAAGGATAATGGAATTCCTGTATCTGTTTTAAGTTATGAAACGGTTACCAATTCAGCTTTAGTCATGGAAGCTATTAAGGTTGCTATGAAAGGGCAAATGGCTATTATAGAAGAAATCATGAACACGCCCTTATTAACACTGCCAGAGTGGTATTATGCACTTTAATTTAATTAGCGAATTTAATGGGTATTTGTCCATTAAGGAGCAACTATTATGGGATATAGTGAAATTTTAAATACCATTACATCAATTTATGAAGAAAAAATGAAGTTTCTAGCACCCGTATTAAATGGAGTGGCTTACAGCGATATTTATACTTTGGATATTTTTAAATATTTACGAGCAAGAAATTGGAGTGATGGCTGGTATTGGATTGAAATGTGTAAAGGCAATGTAGAAATAGCCCAAGCCTCAGCTTTAGATGTAAAGCTTATTTATCAAAATAGAGCATTTACGGGATACGGGTTTCATAATGAATTTGTGCCTTATTCGTTCAATTTGCTTAAAACGAAATGGGGCATAACAACTAATTCCTCCCAACCACTTCATTTATTACGCACAGATTTAGACTGGCAGTCTTATGCAATTATCCCAATTGCAACCCCAGCCAAGGTAATGTTTTTTTACGGCTGGGAATATCCAAGCAATCCGCTTTTAATAAAGCTAAGAGATAAATTTATAACCAAACAACATTTAGATGTAGATAAACCTATTATAGATATAAAAGGATTAACTCCTGAGTTAAGGTATTTATACTTTCTGTATGTATTAGAATATAAAACTCAACAAGAGTTACTGAAAGCCCAAAAAGAAGAAGAATTTAAAAAGACTTTGGTAGGGCGAGTTAAATCTGCATTAGAAGAAGTAAATGGGCATTTAATTGAATTGAAACAGCGTGGAGATAACTTAGAAATTATCTGGTCTGTGCAGGGAGAAAAATTTAACAGCTTAATCAATCCTAATAATTTTCAAATAAAAGAAGCGGGCTTTTGTGTGGAAGGCATGGACAATATTTTATCTCTTAAAAGTATGGTGTTAACAGCTCAAGAATTTATTGAGAAGGATTTAATTTACAAAACAAGATTTTGAAATAGAATAAGGAGATAGCCATGGCATTCAAAGAAGTAGGTGTAATTTTAGGCACTGAAGGATTGTTTAGAAATCTCATTCAAATTAAAATTGGCAATAGTGCTTCTGTAAAATTTGATTTTTTGGAATGGTGGGAACTGCATAAACTTTATCCTCAAGACTGGGTTGTAATTCATACTCATTCGCCTGAAATAGGAGTTGGTCTGAGCAATATAGATAATGAATTTTATGAAGCACTTGAATTAGCCCTTGCACCTTATCATTCACTTTTTGTTGTATATCAGCCAGGGCTTGAGGATTTTGTCTTCAAATATGAAAATTCTTTGTTTACTGGTGAATATGATATTTTTGGGGACTATTTAAAGAATGTAATTTTACCTTCTCCTCAATTCCAAGAGCCACTTTGTAAGGGATTGAAAATGTGTTTTCATTTAGATTATTTAGTGAGGGAAAAATGGAAATAGCTATTTTTGGCTGTGGTGCATTAGGTAGTAACTTAGCTTATATTTTGGTTGGTGCTCATCCAGATTGGGGATACTATCTATTTGATTATGATAAAGTTGAAACTAGGAATATTCCTAATCAATGGTTTAGACCTTCTCAAATAGGATTATATAAAAGCGAAGCCTTACAGGTCAATTTATATGACCAATATGGAATAATTACCCAAGCTCAGAAACTTAAGATTGATACCAAACCAGCGTTAGACCAATTTGACCTCTGCTTGGATTGTTTTGATAATGCTGAAAGCCGGGCTTTAATATCCTGTCCTCATGCCATTCATATAGCCTATTCAGCAGAAAGAACATTTGAGGTAGTTTGGGATAAAGAATTTAAACCTGAAAAAGCACAAGACGGATTTGACATTTGCACTTGGCGTGGTGCAAAAGCTTTTATTTGCCTCGTTACCTCACTAGGAGCAATAGCCGTTAATCAATGGGTATTAAATAATATAAGAATAAATTTTTTAGGTAATGAGAAAACGATTAAAAGCTGGATATGCAATGAATAATTATTATATAAAAAAGATAGGAGGTTCTAATGTTTTGGATAATTCTTTTTTTAGTTAGTATAATTTCACTTATATATTTTGGGAAACAAAATGAAGAAGGGTTTGCAATTGCAAGTCTTATAAGTGCTCTTGGATGTGTTATAATTTTGGCACTACTTATACCGTCAGGTGTAGCAACCTATCCAGACCTAATAGGGCATTTACAGAAAGTAAAAGCACTTCAGCAAAGGATTGATGACATTAAAGATGCTGTCTATCCAGAACAATCTGGGAAGTTGGTTGGAGGAAGTTTAACAAACTTACAACAATCTTCTAAATTGAGTAACTATCTTCGCCAAATAGCAGAAGCTGAAGCTAGCTATAACTCATTATTAGTTAAAGCACAGTTTTACAAAAAAGATTATATATGGTTACTTTTTGGACATGGATTTTTTATTTCAAATAAAGTGTTTCAATTATCTAAAATTGAAAGATGAAAGGCCAATTTAAAATCAGGTATCTAATAAATAGTTTATTCCCTCTTATATGCACATATTTAAATTCTGAGCTAGTTTCAACCTCAAAGACATATAAAAGTATGTCTAAGCCATTAAACCTTGCTCAGAGACAAAATATGGAGGAGTTTTAGTGAAGACTTTTATAGAAGTATATAAAGGCTATCATATTTATTTAGAAGACAGCAGGGAATCAACAGCAGGTAGCGCAAATTATATAGCTACATACCAAGGCAATGGAATAAATATTTATACAGATACGTTATTTGATATTAAAAGAATAATAGACCAGACTGAGAAAGATGAAACAGAATAATATATTATTTATATATTTATTATTACCTCCCCCTCATACATTTTGAGCAGAATTTTAAAAGGTGCTTTTAAGAATGATATATTGGACATTTAGACAAAGCGGTGAAATTCAAAGTTTGAATATGGGAGTGAAATTGGTTAAGTTTTTAATGAATTATAGAGAAGTTAGCAAATTCAAAGTTTTTCACGAAATTAAATTGTTGTATTAAGGGAGGATAAAATGAACATAGTAAAAATGATTAAAGCGGATAAAGTAGCTTGGGATGAAAAAGGAAAGAAAATAGTGCCGATTTTTAAATGTTTAGATGGGACTGAAATAGAATTATTTAGGAATTGGATTTATTTAAAAACTGAAGGTAAAACAATTGCTATTTCCAATGGAGAAGTAATAAGTAATTCCTTTTTTTTATATGCAGAACGCTTTAAACAGCCTTACAATGCTATATTTGTAGTTGTTTATGACCCAAATGCAGATAAGCATTTTTTGGGGATAAGTGTTTCTGACTGGCATGATAATTATATTGGAATATCCGACTCTTTAAAAGGAAAATTTATAGAGTGGGTTAAATCTTTACCAGAAAAGACCATAAATCCAATTGTAGAAGAAAATGATATACCAAGTAGTTTTGAAGGAATTTAAAAATGGAACAACCTTTTAAAGTAAGAGACATTGTAAAAATTTTGCCTTGTCCGTATGCAGAAACATTTGATATTGTGGGGAAGACGGCAAAGGTAATTCAACTTCTATTCATTTCTAACACAGTAGTCAAAATTAAAGTAAAGATAGGCAATAGTATATTTTATCTGCATCCAATGGAATTAAAAAAGATTGAAGAAGGAAGCCATGGATAATGAAAGAATGGCAATCAGGAAAGATGACCCAAGAGAAAGGTATCTTTATGATGCTGAATTTAGAACATTGGTTGATGCTATGTTAAAGCTTGTTGAAAATTGTCAATTTACTCTGTTTGAAATAAGGCAAGCTTTGGTTTTGGCTTTTATATTATACGAAGAAAGGCATCTAGCGCCACGTCCTATTAAAGTGCCAGTTGATAAAGTATCAATTAAGTGGGCGGATAAAGAATAAACATTATTTCAATTTATTAAGCAAATTTGAAATAAAAGAAAAACTTATTTCAATAAAGGAGGGTAAAGCGAATGAAAATGCAACGAGGAAGAAATACCACGGTAACTGTTTCTCTACCTCTTGATTACTTGGTAAGGATTGACAAAGAGTGTGAGAAAAAAGATGTCAATCGGAGTTACATAATAAGGCAGGCATTGAAACAGTATTTTAAAATCAAAGACTAAAAGTGGCATCTGGGCTTAAGCTGAATGACGCAAAAAGGTTCTGTTCTAAAGCTAGTCTTGGAGTATTTGGACAGTTTTCAAGACCATGACGGTGAATTTGTTTTTACTATAAAAGAGATGATGCAAACTCTTGGATTAAACAGTAGTCAATATTCAACGGCGTATAAAATACTAAACAAGGCAGTTGAATTCGGCAAGGTAGAAAAAGTCAATTCAAGAGATTACCGCATTATCAAGCATACCACACCTACTGCCTTTGAAGATATGTTGAAACCAGAGCTTAAAATACCACTACCATTTGGCATTGGTTATAAATGTTTATTATTTCCTTCAGACATAATTTTGATATATGCAAGTTATGGACAGGGAAAGAGTTATTTCGCTATTAACATAGCTCTTTTTTATTTACAAAGAGGTTTAACGGTTCATTATTATTACTCTGAATGCAAAGAAAATATTGCTTACAGATTTATTAAGTTAGTTGATGTAGAACAAATGATTGAGTGGGAAGAAAAAGGGAAAGTTAGATTTATTCCTATTTCAGACCCGTTTATGAAACCTTTAGCAATAAGTAAAAACAACATAATCATTTGGGACTGGGCAGATTTGACAGGGAGATATGATAAGGTAAACAGATTTGTCCGTAAATTACAGGAAGGACATAAAAATCTAATCTTTCTATTTTGGCAGGCAAGAGAAGAACATGGGAAGCTAAAGCCTTATGGCAGAGAAAGCTCACTCCAAAGACCTGCTTATGGATTTGAGATTCTATATGACGGTGAAGATAAACGGAAAGAATATCCAATCCTGCAGTTCACAAAGGTTAGACAGAGTGAATATTACACAGAAGGGAAAGAAATTTATTTGAAATTTGAAGAAAATGGCCGTTTAGTTCATTTGAAAGATTGCCAGCATAGAGGGCAGTTAAAAGAGATATTAAGGGAAGGAGAGAATAACTAGAAGGAAAAGTAAAATTGCCAAGAGGAAGATAATATAGTTAAAGAGGGAAGAAAATGATTGAATATAAAGCTAAATATAAAATAATTAATATTGACGTAGCAGGGACAAAAGAAAATAGAGAAAAGAAAAGAAAAGAAATAAAAAAAGATGGCATAGATATTTTAAATATTATACGAATGGATATAGATTTCTTTTTACATTATCACAAATTCTCACTAGAAGAAATTGTAACAAAATTAAGAAGAGCATTTTGTATTTGGATTCTAAATAACTATTATCTTTCTGATTTACCAAAACTTAAAGAAGAAATTGAAAATAGTATTAATGACCTTTCTAAAAAGTATTTTAGTTATAGTAAAAAAGCGGATATGTGGATAATTAACCGCTCCTCAGTCAACTCAATCAAACTTATATTTAATAAAAATGGGAAAATAGAATTTCTTTATTATTCAGATTATTATTTGAGTAGCATAAAGTTTGATGTTACAAATGATGAGATATTTCAAGCATTGAAATATTATTTAGAACCCAAAAAAGAAGAATTAAGTGATGATTATTTATATTCCCTATTATAAAGAAGGAAAAATGAATGAAAGATACTCGCAGAAAAAAAGGCTTAGCCTTCCAAGACTGGATTAAGAAATGGCTTGAGGAATTAGGCTGGACTGTTCATAATCAGAAACCCGTGGGCAGGATGATTGTTACAAAAGATAAGTTTGGTAAGAAAAAGCAAATTTATATTAGCCAACGAAATGATATATTTGGTTGTGTGGATTTAATTGCTAAAAAAGAAAATAAACCTACTTTATGGATACAGGCTACACTACATACAGGATTGGGTGGAAAAAAGAAAGCCTTACAAACAGTGCCTTGGGGTAAAAATGACATGGTTCAGGTCTGGGTAAAAAGAGAAGACGGGCACGTGGATATATTTATCTTAGGCTGTGATAGTTTACATTTAATTGGGAAAATAATTAGAAGGAAGTTTTATAAAGGAGAAAATGTGGTATGGGAGTTTTAAAGAAAGATTTATCATACTATCTCAGCTTACGTTATCATATCGTAATTGAAAAGGACTTTGATTATGATGGTAAGGGATATTATGTTGCAGAAATACCTGATTTGCGTGGTTGTGGAGCAGAAGGTGAAACTATAGAAGAATTTGATTTTGAGTTTGATTTTAAAAATGGAAATTTTATAAAGGCTGAATAAATTATAAAAACAAAGGAGGTAAAAATGGAAAATTGTGCAGCAAATAGACCACCGTATTGGGATGAAATGGATAATACAGAAAAGTTAGAAGTTTTGAGAAGAGAAATAGTTATTTTAATAAAAGAAGTAGAAAAGTTGAATAAATTGCTAAGGCATACGCATAGTATGTCTGGGCGAATAGTTTATGAAGAAAATGAATTTTCTCGTCCTTTGCCATTTTTGCCTTCTAATCATTTGCCAATTGAACTACAAAAGAAACCTAATAGAGGTCAAAAATGAATGCAAAAAAGGCTAGACAATTAAGACAACGAGTATATGGTAAACTATATAGCCCTCGTTTTAGAACATATCAAAGAATAGAGGGATGCATAGTAGCTGACCCAAGACGTCGGGCTTATAAAGAATTAAAGAAAAAATATAAAAATGCGGAAATAAAATGAAACGAGAAATATTATGTAAGGCCTGTGCGGAAAATCAGAAAGAAAGAGTAACACATGAACCAGATGACTGCTATAATGAAAAGTGTATTGAAAAATGGGGGGAAGCCCTACACAATTATTATTGTGATTTATGTGGGAGTGAAATCAAAAAAGGTGAAACATGCCTTGCTCGTTCTTTAATAGGGATAGGGCAGACATATTTCCCTTGGGAAGAAGAATTTATAAATAAATTCAAAATAGGAGATAAAGGAGGAAGGGAAAATGAAAATCCCATTAAAAGAACTTTTAGAAGCAACTGTCCAATCAATAGAACATTGGGAAAAAATGATAAATTGGGCAAAAACACAAATGCCCAATGAAGCAGTTACAGGGTGGAAGATGTTTGAAAAAATAAAAGAAACTTGGTCTAGTGATGATTGTCCTCTTTGCCAAGCTTTTTTCCATTTGGATATAAGCGATTATGATTTATGCAAGTATTGCCCTCTTAGGGTTATATTTGGAAGCTGTAACAAAAAGCAAGAAATGAATGTATGGCAAGATGTTAGTAATGCTAAAACTTGGGGAGAATGGGTGGAGAGTGCAGAAGTTATGTTACAGCAATTACAGACTGTTTTTCAAATTATAAAAGTGAGAGGGAAGAAATGGAACAAGAATTAACTTAGGGAGGCCATTATGAAAGAAATTATTTCAAGACAATTAAAATGGCAAAGGGAAATGAGGAAACAAGAAAGATGCCCTATTTGTGGGAAACCTGCTATTCCAGGCAGTAAGTATTGTGTGAAATGTTGGCTCAATCAATATATAAAAAATAAAAAGACAAGTAAACGAAAGTCGGTTAGCAATTCAAAGACTATAAAAGCATTACAATTACTCGTGAATGAGGATTGGGAGAGAAGAAATAGACCTACTAAAGACAAAGCTCCTTCTCCTTTTACTGTTTATGGGTAGGTGGATGTAAAATGAAGAAAAGAGCATTGATTTGGGAAAAAGATTTTGACCTTGGAACGTGGCATATAGTCAAAGAAGTAAAAGTTATAGAAGAAACGCCCACGGCAGTGAAAATTAAAAAATTTATAAGGACTGAATGGTTGCCTAAAAGAGGAATGGGAATAAGAGTGGAGATGATAGATGAAAAGAAAGACACGTCGTAAAATACTTAAGTTAAAGCTTACAAACAAGGAATTGAAAGAATTATTTGAATGGGCTGATAAGCTTAATTATCCCTTGTCTGCGAAACTGAAAACTGCAATAGCCTCTACTATAACTGCTAGCCCAGCGGGGTCTTTTCTTTGGCATGTGTTTTATTATTACAAATGCGACGTTGAAAAAGTAAAAACAGAGCTAGAGCGTCAGTATAATGAAGAAGGAACAAAAGGGATGGGATTGAGATGGGGATTTAAACAAACTACAATTTTACAAGGACTAAAAAAATTGGAAATTAAAACCAAATCTAGGGAGTATAACCATGCTCCTCATGGACTTGCAAGGGAAGCTTTTAAACGATATGGTGGAATAAAAAAAGTATTAGAAAAATTTGGAAATGTAACAAGGTTTGGGAAAGTCTGCAAAATTTCTTACACTAATTTGGCTTTTTTTTTGAAAAAGAGAGGATATTATTATGACAAAGATGAGAGAAAATGGAAACTTAAAAAAGAAGGAGTGAACTATGTTAAACAAAGCAATCCAAACAAAACCAGATAAAAACTATTGGTTACGTATTGCATTGCAGATAGATTCAATTATCAGCCTTGTGCGTAGTTCTATTAAATTGGAGGATGTGGAAAGGTTAAATCGCTTTTTAATGAGCCAAGAGGCATTGGATTTGTTTAAAGAGGATTATCCTAGATTAGTAACACGAGTGAGAATAATAGAGAATGCTTTTAAGTGGTAGGAGAATATCAATGACTGACGAGGAACTTTATAAAACTTCAAAAACAAAAAAGGAGAAATCATGATTAAAGTTTATGCCCTATCTGGTAGCCATAATGTTGGCAAGACAACTACTTTTGTTTATCTTAAAAAATTCCTACCACCTGAAAAATTTGCCTTTGTGGGTGAGTTTGCAGATAGTATATTAAAACAAATGGACATTAGACAAAATTGGAAGGAAAAGATTTTTACTAATCGTTTAGCTTATAATCTGTTTGAAGACGCATTGGATAACTGCACTATTGCTAGTTATCTGGTGCATAAAGACAAAATAATTGTGGCTGATAGAAGCATTATAGATAATTGCGCATATCGGTTGTTAGCTAATCTGCCCTATATCCCCTCTTTATGTGATTTGGAATTTCGGGGCGTTGATTTGTATACATTTTTTCTACGCTCTAAAGAAAGAGAAGACATTAGGGTAGTTAAAGCTATGGAAGAAATATTAACCAAACATTACTGGCCTTATGAAGAAATATGGATTATTAAAAATAAGCCAAAAGAAACTGCTAGGATAATTGCAGATAAAATTTTGGAGATGGAGAAAGAATAGTAAAGATGTCAAAAAAATGGATAAACTCAACTCCTGAACCACTATTACCAGTTTAAAGGAGATAACAATGACCCAAGCCAATTTCAAAGTAGGTGATAGGGTGATGATTTTGCCTAGTTTCTATACCAAAGAACTTAATATATGTGGAGAAGAGGCTATTGTAGTGCATGTATGCAATGATGAGCCGAAGCAAGTAAGGGTTGAAGTGTCAGATAAAGGAAAGTTTTATTTATTGTTGAGTGAGGTAGAAAAAGTATGAGTATTCAAATATCCCATTTTTCATGGTGGAAAGAAATTAAGCATTTTACCCCTGAAGAATTTGCCTGCCCTTGTTGTGGTAGATGTGAAATGAAACAAGAGTTTGTAGAAAAATTAGATGAGTTAAGGGATTGGATAAGAGAACCATTGAATATTACTTCTGGTTTTAGATGTGTAAAACATAATAAAAAAGTGGGTGGTTCTGAAAATTCTGCTCATTTAAAAGGACTTGCAGCGGATATTTATATTCCCAATTCAACTTTCAGATATAAAATTATTGCTTTTGCTATAATTCTTGGCATACGGCGTATGGGAATAGGTGCAAATTTTATTCATTTAGATATAGATAAAACAAAACCGCACCCATGTATTTGGGTGTATTAAATTAAGGAGGTAAAAATGAAAAGAATACTTACATTTTTGTTTGCTCTTTACTTTTGTATTATAGTGCCCGCTGGAGAATTATGTCCTATTGGAACATTTCCTACGGGAATGTGCACTATTGATGGACAAGTATATACAATTTGTTGCACTAGCAATGAAGAATAAATGGTTTGACGAACCTATAGAAAAACCAAAAAGAAAATACCGTAAATTAAGAAAGGAATATTATGAAATTTTAAAGAAATTGTCTCAAGCAACTGGTATATCATTTGGCTCTTTATGTAGATGGGCACATCAGGATACAAGACCCTCTTTAGAATTAGCAAAAAAGTTAGAACAAATAACAGGAGTTAGTAGATTATGTTGGCTGTATCCAAAAGAATTTGGTAACCCTCTTTTAAAAGTATTAGAATTAACAGAATTGGCTAAAATGGATGTGAAAAAAAGAGTAAAAGAAATAGAACGAGAAAAAGAAAAAGCCCGTTTGAGCAAACAGGAGATGTATAAAATGATACAGTTAGAAAAGGAAAAAGAAATACGACTTATGAGAAAATTAAGACAACTTAAGGAAATAGCATGGAATACAAAAAAATGAATTTTCATAAATGGGAAAAAGAGGAAATTAAAAAAACAATAGAGAATTATGTTAAAAACCATATTTGCTGTGAAAAATTTAAAAAAGGACTTTTTGAATTTCATTATTTTAAATGGGGATTTATTGTAAAAAGGGAAAATGCTTATATTGGTTTTGTTGCTCATACAAAAAATAAATTAAGTGGTAAATGGGAAGAAGATGAAATTAGTTTACAATATTGTCCTCACTGCGGGAAATATATAGAAACACTGCCTATAATACTTCCTCAAACAGTAACTTTTTTATATGAGGATGATTATAAAAATGAAAGAAATTTCTGTTTTATAAAGGATTTGAACATATAAATTTATTTAATCCAATTCCCCTTTTCTCCACTTCTCTATTATTTCAGGTGGAACATTCATTATCTCATCAACAGACATATTTTCTAAATCCTCTGCTGTATATTCT
>Ga0190331_1000018_pt1 | contig 26652 bp, 55 predicted proteins | sample 48720445_MG_FD_161681 | JGI IMG/M metagenome (GOLD analysis project Ga0190331, IMG submission 161681) | Hydrothermal vent sediment bacterial communities from Southern Trench, Guaymas Basin, Mexico - 4872-04-4-5_MG | ecosystem: Environmental > Aquatic > Marine > Hydrothermal vents > Sediment ... | reverse complement strand
TTTACTACATTATACTTAGGAAGAAGCTATAAATCTTTAAGTACAATATTTAGGAGTTTAAAATAAAATGGCTGATTTAGATGTTTGGAAAGATTATGTTACTGTTATAAATGCAGCGAGATTGAATGCTATAAGAGATTGTATCATCACAAATGAAGGTAACATTTCATATCAACAGACATTGATAAATGCGAATACCACGAGTATTTACACTAATAGTAACAACATAGATAATCTTAGTGCAACAAAACTTCCACGTGACGGGTCACTACCGATGACAGGTGAATTAATATGCAATACAGGGTTAAAAACTACCATTTTAAACACTCAAAATGGGTCAATTCAAATTGATGGTGATTTAATTCCGTCTGCTAATGGAACTTTTTATTTAGGTAAGTCAGATAGGTCTTGGAAGAGAATTTATGCTCAAGGTGGCTTTTTTAACACTCTTTATAGTTTAGGGCCTGATACTGTTCTAACAGTCGATTGTCCCTTAGAAATTGATGAATACCTATTCGGGAATAATGGATTGTTGTTTAGAGCAGGATTCGTTTTGGATCCGCATCCTTACATCCAGCTTTATCGTGGTGACCACGGAGATTATAAAGGTAGCGTCCTGATTGCCACTCCAGGTGTATCCACCGAACCTGGAAGTGAAAAATGGCGAATTTGGATATGGGGTGGATATGAAACCAGTTGGGTAACGATTTACAATGCTCATTTGGTTCCTGGTAGTGATAATGAATTAGGTCTGGGAAGCCCTGGAAATAGATGGAGTGAGTCGCATATTGTAAAAGGTTATTTTGAAGAAGTAAATGCGAGTATAGTTAAAGTACCAAGAATTATGCCTTTCTATCTCGAAAATCCATCTTCAAGCGATAAATATTTATTAGGTGCAGGTACAGTTTCTACAATGTATCAATTCAATACAACAGTAACCCTTATAGGCTATAAACTCATGATGTTAACTTCTGCTTCTAATGGTTATATTAAAGTAACAATTGATGATGCTAAAGGGTGGAATTATGAAAAGACTTATAGTTTAGGAAGTGCAGGTGGATATAGATATAATGAAAGTTTTATACACATAATTGAAACAGATAATGGCATACAATTAAAAATATCAAATTGTAGTCAAATATCTTCAACTTCGATTGTATTAGAATATAAGTAAGGAATGAGTAAGAAATCTCCGGTTGATTCTAACAATTATTATCTGTATCCTGAATGGTTTGAAGGAGGTAATCAATCTCAGCCTTCTACATCTTCTTATAGTTATCCTACTTTAGAATATATTTGGAGTAATGCAGTAAGATTAACTCGTACTGTTCATTCTAATTTACAAGATGAAATAGAATATCTTGAAAAGAATATCAGTGGTAGCGGTGGGAGTTGCAATTGTTCAGAATTACAATATGGAATAGACAAAAATTCAACAAAAATTTATTACAATTCAGTAAATATCACATCAAATGCTAATAAAATAGCCAATCTAAGTGACATCAAGCTTTCGAGAGATGGATCACAGCCTATGGAAGGCGAGCTAATATGTAACATTGGTTTAAAAACAGATATAATTAAGGCACGCACACAATCTATTATTGACTGTCAAAACCAGCTCAGAGTCTATCAGAGCTTGGGTGGTGATGGAGATAGTGGACTATGGCTCGGATCTGATTTTAGTTTAGGAGCTCCTTCTATAAATTTGTATCCTTATGGTTCTAGTGCTAATGGAAAAATATTTATAAAAACTCCTCGTTCAGATGGTATTGTTGTACCACGTATAGAGATTCCTGGTAAAGAAGATCTTGTTAATATAAAAATTAGAGAATCACATATTGTACCTTACGATGATAATTATCAAGATTTAGGCAGTAATAGTAAACGTTGGAAAAATATTTATGCAGTTAAAGGTAATTTTTCAGGCACGATAGTTCCTGATGCTATACTTACAAATAGTGCTAACATATCAGATTTAGATGAACGTGTAGATTATCTCGAAGAAAATCTGAGTACTTGCAACTGTTCAGCGTTGCAATTTGGCATAGACTCAAACACAACTAAAATCGCAAATCTAAGTTCGATAAAACTCTCACGAGATGGATCGCAAATAATGACTGGTCTGCTTCAGTGTGAGACAGGTTTGAAGACAGATACAATTGATTCTTATTCTGGAGACATAGTAGAGTGTGGTAATGATCTCAAAGTTGACGGGAGCATATCGGGCGATTCGGTTAATGGTCTTAGCCTAAAAGCAGAAGAGGGTGATAATGTAGCTATGATAGAATTATCACCCGGTAGTACTGGAAGAATATTAATGAGTACACCTACGTCACAAGGAGTCGTCCTTCCTCGTCTTGAGATTCCTGATGGCACTGGGAACGTTGATATTACTATCAGCAATGCTCACATTATACCAAGCATTAACAATTGGCAAGATTTAGGGAATTCGAATAAAAGATGGAAGAATGTTTATGCACTTAGAGGTAACTTTTCAGGTATCATCATTCCCGATAACTTAATACATTTGGGACCATATTCTGTCATAGTTTATAAAGACGACACAGGAGTTTATGCTAAAGATGCAAGCGGAAATATAATAGCGCAAGGTACTGCTGACGAGGACGATGCAAGTGTCATTCAAAGTGCTATAGATCAGGGTGGCTTTATTTTTATAGCTAGAGGTAAGTATTTAATCAAAGAGACTCTTTCTATAAAAAATGGACTTAGTCATACAAAAATTTATGGTGAACTGGGAAAAACAACTCTAAAAGCAGAAATGGGTGACAATCTGATAGAACTCGGCGAAGTTGGGAAGTATAACCAGTTTATCGAAATCGGCTATATGGTCTTAAATGGTAATAACACTTCTCCAATCGGCATAAAAATGTTTAGGCAATTAAGTCCCAGACTCTTGCGTTTGAGTATAGCCCACTTTACAGATTCAGGAATTAAAATAGGGGGATATACTTGCCATGTAGAAATCGGAGGCTGTAATATATATTCTAATAGTACTTGTGGTATATTTGCTCAGTATTCACTTTATGAGGCTGGAGGACTTCAACCTGTTTCTATAAGGGATTCGGTTCTTCACTATAACCCAACAAATATATATATGCATAATACTATGGCTGTTATTACTTCAGTAGCATTTGGTCCAGGAAAATATGGAGTTAGTCTTTTAAATGTCAAGGGTGTGGTATTAAATAACTGTTATTGGGAAGTAGAAACTTGTGGTATCAGAGTAAAACAGGAGGGAGGCGGTTGTTACGTTGGTATCATTGAACCATATTTCGGTATGGATGTAGATACGAAATTGATTAAAATAGGATCACCCGAAATTGAATGGATAGGTGGGTATAACTGCATATCAAAGAGAGGTACTGCAACTTTTAGTGGCGATGGTTCAACTACGCAATTCAGTATCTCCCACGGATTAGTTAGCACTCCTTCGAATATACAAGTAACTCCTCGCTCAGAAGACGCTAGTGGAGATTTTTATGTTACTGCCAACACTTCAAATATTTATGTGAATTATCTTTCAGCTCCTCCATCTGGAACTAATAATATTAAGTTAGATTGGAATGCAAAAGTTTAAGAATAGCGTGTAGATAAACAATTACACCGAATTTCTTGAATCAATCTACATGCATTTATAAATTTATTCTTCTTACTGTATACTTTCTTCTTTTTATTCTTTTAACTACTTCATTAAACAATTTATCTTCTATTTTTGTAAGTTTTTTTTTATAATATTTCAATTCACCCCACCATTTACTCATATTCACTTATAGACGCAATAAAATTATACAGGTAATAGTTTTATATACCTAAGGCAGAAATATTTCAATGACGGCGTTATATGAGGGTCTCATGCAAAATTTTTAATTAGTCAATTACACGAGGTGCAATATAATAAACTACCTTACCGGTTTCATGTAAAGGACTTGACAGTTGCATAGGGAAATCATTACCGAAACTCAGTCCTATTTCTTGCATACCCAAATTATGAAAGGTGTTAGTAATACCAAGAATGAAATCAACAGGATAGGCTGATTTTAAGTTATGGGTAGATTTTTTATCGGAGGTGCCAACAACATAAGTTTCAATTCTAATGGATTCCTCTTCACTCTCTGTAGAAATAGTTAAATTCTCATGAAGATTATCGAGTTCGAAAATGAGAGTGTCATTTCGAATTTGATTTGCTGCACGTGTGATTTTTCTAATTTCTTCTATATCAACTAAGCATTTACATTCGAATTTATCAGGAAGGTTTGAAACTGAAGTCATGTAAGTGGGGTCAATGATGTCCATATCAATCTCGAAATTACCGAGAAGCATCTTGAATTTGTCTGTAATTTCTATCTTAATATTATCTTCAGGATCACTTAATTTGGTATAGAGTAGCAGCTTCTTAGCGTTTAATCCCACTTCGATATCTTCATCCAAAACGTAGTCATTGAATAATCCAGTAGGAATAGAAACATCCACTAATGCCACATTACCATAGTCAGTAATTTTAGAACTCAAGCTTTCTTTAGTGAATTTCAATATAGATTCTTCACGTATAGGAACAATAGTTTCTAACACATCTCTAAATATTTTATTTTTTATTGAGATTTGAATCACAGCCTCAAAATTCCTCCATATTTGGCCATAGACGCAATATTTTTAGGTGGTGATACATTTATATTGTCTTATTGAAAACATTGCGTTAAATCGCAAATATGAGCGTCTCATGCAATTTTAATGTTTGAGTAATAAAGACATTCATTCCACACTGGTATTCTGATATAGTGTTTATTATTTTCTTTTACATATTCTACAATTTCATCAGTTTGAGGCTCTATGATTTCGATTGAATGTTCAAGAGGATTGAATAATCCAACCATTATATGATTCTTTTCTGGTATATAAACGTAATCAAGATAAATGTGATATTTAGAAGCTGAAAGAATTAGGTCTCTACTGAAGTCTCGACAGACATAAGTACCATCAATATAAGGATGAGAATCAGTTGAATCCATCATTAGAAACTGACTCAAAGAAACACTTAGTAAAATACCTATCACAAGTAGACCGAATATTCTCACTATCCCATAAACCATATCTTTTCTGTTTTATAAATTCCTGTAGTTTTACCTAACCGTCCAACTATAGCGTTAGATTGAGGCTCGTATATTTCCCACGTGCCTTCAGATGTTATGAATGAGTTATATGCATGTGAACGAGACCAAGTAATAGCAAATGCAATTTGGTGGTCAAACCACGGATTTTTTGCAAATACAGCAGCTACAAATGACGCCATAAGTAATGCATAATCATCACAGTCAGCAACATCCTCTCGCCATTTCGGCAATATCTTTTCTACTTGAGTTTGAATGGAAGTTAAAAATTTTATCCATGTATTTAGTGGTAGTGTGTAATAATATTTATCAGCGGTTAGTATATCATATTTACCATATTTACTTATAAGTTTCCACGGGTTGACTTCTCCCATCCCTTCTAATGGACATGGCACTTCGGGAAGGTTTATAGATTTTGCTAAAGCTCTCGATAATGATTCTGCTCTTTTCGCAAAGTATTCTTTATCTCTAATGCACTTCTTTAGTTCTTCTCCACAATCACAAGGTCTAAATATATTTCTTAGCATATCTTGTATTCTTACATACTTTTTTAAATAATTTGGGACTTTCCAATACATTTTTTTAATTATCCTCCCATAAATACCAAGATTCTTCTGCCTCTCTAATCGCTTCTTCTTCCTCTATTTTCTTTTGCATTCTCTCTCCGGTGGAGTATTTTAATGTATAGATCGGTCCTTCAATTTCGTTTTCTTGAATTGATCCAACATACTTTACTTTATTTCCACAGAAAGGACAGTGTGTAATATGATTTTCATAATAAAATTCCAAATAACAATTCTCACAAGAATAAACTCTTATTTTAGATGACGACATTTTATTGCAACAATCTATTCAGATTCTTCTTTACTATTACCTTTGTGAATCCTTTTAGATGATAAATCAGTTCTTTTATTTTCTTAGAGGATGGCTCGATGAGATCATTCTTTTTACTATCAGCACCTATACTTATGAATTCTGGTTTGATTTTACGCAGCATATAGAGGAAATTTTCTAAATCGAAGTCCATTATAGGCTCTATACTTACCATCATTCTAACTTTATAGTCATTTAATAATTTGAATTGCATCCACCTTTCTATTGGTAGAGGTGCTATACTTAGATCATAGTTTCTATTTGTTTCTAAAGTTGTACCAAGGATACAATCTTGATTAAAACTCCTAATGAATTCGAGAAATCGGATTGGATATTTTGTTTGAAATAAATAAGTATTATTATATTTACTCGTATGTTCAAGTACTTTTCGTATCCATTCACTCGGTACATCTGCTGCCCACATGTCGGTTGAACTTCCTACAAAAATAAAATTTGAACTGCCAAGATCACTCGAAAGTTCTTTTTCTTCTAATCTTAGTTTGCCAACTCTAAATCGTTTCATATAGCAGTAGCAACATTGATGTGGACAGCGACCTCTTATCGGATTCCAAGTATGGGTTACAAACGGGTACATATTGCCCGATTGTTTATTCAAGCCCATTATTCTTATATTCCTTATCATTGTATGGAAGGATCCATCTCTTCTCGCTTTTTCTCACTTTTCTTACTCTTCTTTTTCTTAGCAGCTTTTGATTTACGCCACATCATTAGTGACGATATCAAAGAACGTTGATCTGCAAGAACTGCAAAGAAAAACGCATCAAGATTTTTCTTCAAATTATTGACACTGTCTATAATCTCTTTTGAAGGTATCCAGCCTAATCCCTCTCCATATTCTTCCTTGACTTCTCTGTATACAGTCATCATCATCTTCAATCGATATGTATAAGCTTCTATGTAATTCAGATGATCCTCGAGATAAGTAAGAAATTCATCATCTGCATAGTCCATCACTTCTTCTTTTGGTCTTGGCATAATATCTACCTCCTATCAAATACTACTATATTCAAAATATTTATTACAAAACGGGCATACTACAATCGTAATTCCTGTATATTCATTCCTAACTTCTAATGCTACATCAAAACTCTTACCACAATAAGGACAGATAATAGTCATTTTTTTTTCGCTTCTCTTTATACCTTGCCCATGAAAAACAATATCGAATAGATTGACAGGAATACAACACACCAAGTAAGCAATGCTGAAAATAAGAAGAGGAAAATAGTCTCTTTCCATTTATCGAACCAATTACCAAATCTCTCAAATAAATCTTTCATTTTAAATTCATGCCATTTATTATATCTTTATCTTTCCATAATTTAGGAATCATATCTTCAGGTGTCCATTCTCCTTGACCATATTTACCTTTGTATTCTTTTAAAACTTTACCAGTTCTGAAAAATGAAATTTGGGCTATTCGCATACCAATAGGAAGGCGAATAGAAGCATGTTGTGAATGATTAGTAATTTCCATTGTCCACTTACTTATAAATCCCACATCGCCAAATCCTGCACATTTACAAACAGATAGTCCCAATCTTCCTAATGAACTTCTTGCATTCATTTTACTTGCGATATTATGACGACCTCCTATTATTTCTTGAGTATGAGCTAGGATAGTTTCTCCCGGATGGATTTCAATTTCTTTATTCGCCTTTTTAATTTTCCAGTGATTTCTTATGCTATTTTCATCGAATGGCAGTATATAATGATCAAGAACATTTTCTACTGCATAATATTCACCTAATCGTACATCATAACTATTCGGATTTAGTTGCTTTATTCTGAATGGTTTTATTATTATATTTCCTTTTTCCAATTCTTCTAAAATTTCACTGTCTGATAGCATCAAACTTTTATTTATCTAAATTAGCTATTACGATAGCAGTTACTAATATTGTTATGACTATACCACAAATCAGATAGCACCAAAATACACAGGTCGTTAGCCAGCTTGGATATATATTCAGTATGATGAAAAACTTGTGTGAAATCAAGTTCATTATGACTGCTTGAATGATACTTCCGCCAAACGGAATCACGCTCAAACACAATGCCAAATCATAGAAAAGACATAAAGCTGACATTGCCATCAGCCCTCGATACCACCATAGACGAAATAGCCCATTACACTAAACAAAACAGTATAGAAAAGACCAAAATAAGAAGTCCTAATTGTCACGCCCTCTTCCATTCATACCACCTCCTCTCTTTTTATATAATTATATTAAGAGAACAAGTAATGAATCATATAACCAACTATCAATCCTACACTATAGTAAATCAAAGAATCATGATCTCTAATTACTTCCCATAGATGATTTTCCATCATTGATTACTCAACCTCCACTAATTTGAATTTCTTTGTTTCTACAAATCTTCTTTCCCCAATAGCATTAGTTTCAAATAGAACACACTGAATATATGAAGGATATACATTGCCGGCTAAAAATATAAGCTCGCATTGTGGCTCTTCTTTAACCCATTTAAAATATTTATTTCCATTCATTCTTCTTTTTCATTGCCTAACTCCACTAACTTGAATGTTTTAGTTTCTTTAAGTCTTCGTTCACCTAAGAAATTGGTTTCATAAATCACACATTGGACAGCAACAGGATATTTCTTCCCAATCCCCCCATAGAAATTCACAATCAGGTCGTTCTTCTTGCCATGATATATCCTCTCTATTTATTTTCATTTTTTCTATCTCGTATGGGTTTAAAGTTGTTTATACGTATCACATTCCAATCGAGGTCTTCTATTTCACTTTCTATATGTTGAATTTCTCCTTCTAAGTGACTCCTTCTTTTTTTTTTAAGAGCAGTCAAATATGATTCCAAATATTTAGTAGCTACGAGAGACATTAATTTATATATTTTTAGTATCACCTTGCTAAACATATCCAATCTCCTTTAATTTTTCTAAATAATATGAATATAATCCCTTTGGTACAGAACACATTCTTCTTTTTGCTTCTGCTGCTACATATCGAGCGATCAAAGGCATAGCTATCTTCTTATCTCTAAATTGTTCATATCCTATTTCATCTAAAACTTTCTGCATTTCATTCATAACTTCTGCTTCTGGTAGTTCTGGATATTTAGGAGCATCTTTATCCATATCAATTTCGATGTCTTTTTCGTGTGGTATATCTAACCGATCTTTAAAGAAATAGGCTTTACCACCTTCATAAGACTTGAAGACTACACCTTCTCGATTTTCTTTCTTTGCACGGTCAAGCATTTTTTCTATTTGTTTTTCTAATTTATCAATCGTAGAATATGAAGAGACAGCCCATAGTTTAACAATTGGTAGTTTCCATTGATAGCAGAATTGATAGATTCTTGTGTAATTCCACCAACCTCCATTTATATCATAAATATCGAATACCGCAATATCATCTTTTTCATGATATTCTATACGAGAAGGACTTTTACCCTTTTGTAATAATTCAAAAAACACTATTATATCATGATTCCATTGATACTTTTCCGTATAAAGAGCTGTTCTTAGAATAGCATCATATCCTGTATTTTTAATTGATTTTAACAAATCATCACTTGCTGGTATTTTATTTCTGCTTCCAAACTGAAGGTTATCGTTCTCATCTATGAAAGCACGTATATTGGAATTATGTACCAAGATTCCGTTTGCAAAATAATTATGATTTGCTGTTTCTATATCATATTCTCGACTATTTTTTCTTATATGCTTCCACTTATTCGGTTCAGTAACCTTTTTAACTTTCATAGGAATAAGCTGAAATGATTCAGTTGGGAATTTATAACTTTCCCAATACGAATGCCCAGTTTGAAATTCTTGGGGTAATTTATACTGCATTGATGCGGGAATATATGGTGCAATTAGATTAAAAAGTATTTTAGAGCTCTCAGTGTCCAAATGGAGAGCTCCATCTTTTCCTCGTTTTGCATTTATATTAAATTTTCTTTTTAATGCAGCAATTAGAAGAGCACATTCATGAATTGAATACGACTGGGTATGAAATGTAGCTTGACCGTAGGCAGACGAACTATGACTGTCAAAGCTTCCATCATCCATATACCAAAATGCTATTGCTATCGGAGATAATTCATTCACCCATTTTTGGTTAATTTGTTTTTTCTCGTTTACTAAGCAGTATTCTCTCAAAAATGAAGATATTTCAGGATTAATACGTGAAGTCAAGCGTTTTTCTAGTTTGCTTCCCGGGTATCCTCCTCGATGCTCATGATTATCCATCTTAACTAGATCACCCAAAAGTTTCTGGATCAGAAAAAGATAATCCCACTGCGCTTCAGAATGAAGAATTGAAAATCCACAATTTCCCGATGGTGCTATGTAAATCGATCCATCTCCTAAAAGAGTTCCTAATATTATTTGTCTTTGAATATAAGGTATTTCCCTTCCAATCATGAATATTCTATCTCCTGCTTTTAATTTTTTTGCTTCTTTCCAACCTTCTTCGGTAGCAAATAAATGATTTTCGGTAACAGTAATAGTCCAAGAAAGCTTCTTTGAACGTCGTAGATGAACAGTTACAAATGGATGCGTGTGTCTGCGTTTAATGAAACCAAGAATTGGTTGATATTCAAACATATTTTTACGCCAATTATATGTTAGTACTAAAATCGAATCTCTTTGTTTGATTACTTCATTAATTCTAAGCTCTCCTATATTCGTAATAATTTTAGTATCCGAATGTAAACACCCATCACGCTTTTCTTCCCAAAATATTAATTTACCGACTAATTCTCTACCACCATAAGGCGACTCTCTTAAATAACCTAATTTTGGATATTTTATTACTTCTTCGCTTCTCATTTTGGAATTAGTATCCAAGACATTTTCTAATGAAAATTATCACGAATGCTGAGAGGATGATAAGCGCATAAAACAAGATTATTAGCATCGCTCCCGACATGATAGTATCCCATCATTTATCTATCCAATTTCCAATTCTTTCAAACATTTTATACACCAAAAAATATTTTTATGCCCCAATAAAATACAAGAAATATCATGGTAATAAGTAGTAGTAGACTACCTGTAACTGCTATCAGGCATAAGAGCCTTCCGATGTGATCCATCCATCTATCTATCCAATCTTTTTCTTCTTCTTCAAGCATTTTTTCTGCTATCGCTTTACTATTACAAACTCCCAATTATAAGACCTATTATTAAAATAATATATATAAACAAGTAAACCATTAATAACTCTTCTAGATCTATCCAATCAGCAATCCAATCTTCGAATTCTTCGAGCAGTTTTTTAAATCTCTTAATTCTATCTGAAGACTTCTCACCGAGACATAAAGACATTATGAGAAAGAGATAATAGCCAAGAACAAAGGAAAGAATAAATAAAACAAGGAGAGGGTAACGACCGATACCTTCTAACCACTTATATACATATTTTCCAATGTTTTTATATGTCTTCTCAAACATTTGACTAACATCTAACTTATTTATTCTTTTTTTTTTATCATCAAGCGTCTTTCTTCCCCCTTTCTATTCTACCACCACAATAAGGACACTTCATTTTTAGATACTTTATTTTCTTTAGCTTGACTCCATCTTCTTCTTCTTTTATTATTACACCGAAGACTTTTCCACAATCTTTACATTGTACAATCATTCTTCTATTTCCATGACCTCTTTACAATAAGGACATCGATATTTAAGTTCTTTAGCATGCAACTTAGGTAGTAATTCTGACTCACTGAAAATAATATAACCGTCTCTTTCTATGATGCTTATTGTCAGTCCACATTTCTCACATCTTAAAATCATATTCGTTTCAATTCAATTGTAATATTATCTGGAGATTTTTTGTACATATTTCCTTCAAACTGACCGACTCCTTCGATTTCAGCTTTAAATATTACTTTGCATACTTTTCCTTCTTCTAAAAATTGTACAGCTTCCTTAAAATATTCAAATGTTTTAATTCCCATCTGTATCGATTTCTCGATATGGTATGTCTCTTGTTTTCCTTTCATGCATATTCGAAAGTTCTACGAAATATCCTACTATTCTTCTGAATTTAAAAACTTCTTTATCACCGCATATTGGACATAGTACAGTATCACCTAAGGTTATATGGTTATGCGACTTACACCTTGTTAAAAACGTATCAAATGCAAAATACGGTACTCCATATTTTATTACGCCTTTTACCACCTTACCCATCTGATGAGTATTCTGAAATGGACTTGGGATATTTATAAACATCATTTGACCACCGTCAAAATATTTCGAAAATCTCCCAGTTATTCTCACTCGTTTTCCAATAGTCATCTTTTGCCATGGCGATACAATTTGATTAGTATACATCTTGCCTGATTCATAATAATTAGCATAAGGTGAATTAGTTTCTTGTGTATATTTCATATCTGCTTCATAAAGAGTAACTGCTGCTGATTCTGCAGGTACTAACTCGCAATTATAAAAACCTTCCCATGAATCTATTTCAGTTCGAATTACTTTGAGTACCTCTTCGAGTTCATCCCATGAATATCCAGCTATTTCTTTTAAATCCCATACTCCTATTATTCCAATAGTAGAATACATACGTTGCAATGATCGAAGCCCCAACTCAAAAGTAGCGTCAAGATGTTGATGTTCTCTTAGAAGTTTTCTATGCCAATCAAGAAAATCTTTTGCTAATCTTAGATTCTCTATTATACGTTCTAAGAAACTATCATGGTGTCTAATAAATATACCCGGCAAGTTAAGACTTACGACTTGATGACTGCCTATTTGCACTCCTCCGCTTCCATAAGAATTATAAAATGGTTTTGTACTCGACGTAAGTCTACAACATGAAGCGATGGCATCAAGATGTGGCAATGCAAGGAAATTATACATAGTATGCTGAATATTTTGTTCGAGAGCAAATTCTAAGAAGTCTTCATCTTGGATATTTGTTCCTTTTATTTTGAGTGCAGCTGTTATCACTGGAAATCGTAGCATTTGAAGCTTTATTTCATTAGTATGCCATCTCATTACTGATTTCTGGACAGTCAATAAATCATCTACATCTAAATCCCAAACATTATCCCCAAACAGATGTTCTAAATAATATCTATCAAAAAAGGAAATGTTAGTATAAAGTGATTCTGCTCCCTGTCTTAAGTGTTGATTGAATGAATAGAATAGTCTTTGTAATTCATTTTTGAATTGATATTCTGTTAAACTAAGTTTTTGTTTCTTTACATAATAAGTCAAAGCTAAAATAAGGTCGGGAATGCCTATCGCTCCTCGTGTACGATTCGCAACATAAGACGTGAATTCTATAAGTTGTGCTATAAATGAATCCAGTCGCTTCGGCGGCTTACTTTTGAAATGAGGGTAGTATAGTAACCCTTCACTCATTATAGGTTCAGTTGCAATCGAATAGCAGTATGGCAACAATAGTAGTTTCGAAGAATCATGAATGTATATCTCATTTCCGTGAAGTGCGAGAATTTCTTTTCCTCTATCAAACCAATCAGTAACTAACTGTTTATTAAACGCCAACTCAATGCCGGATGCCAGCTGCTTTCGAATATTAGCTATATCTGGATAGTAATTAGCATTTATATCTATAACACTCTTCCCGTCTAAAAAATCTCCAATATTCATTTTTTTTACACGATAGAATAACTACATATAAAAAATAAATGAGCTAAATACAGCCATCCATCTTTTCATAAATTTCAATATCAGGCCGTACTTTCATCTGCTGAATGTAGTTTTTTTTATACCATTCTCCTGAAAGCTCTGCTAATCGGATCTTCATTGATTTCTCTAATCGATTTTCCTCCTAAATAAACATCTGATTTAATAATATCATGCTCTTCATCCCAACTCATTAACATTACGTGTGTACCGAATTCTTCAGATAATCGTTTGGCAAATTGTTCAGCTTTATCGAATGTCCAGTAATTAAAAACTCCTGCTAACACTACATAAGAACCTTTACTACCCACTAATTCTTTATCACACATACAATGTGATGGATCACCGTCTTGCCATCCCAAATCTGGCTCGAATACTTCGCCCCTCTTCTTCTCAGATTCTTCGCGCATTTCCAAAACTATCTTCTTAATTCGTTGTTTAATATCATCAACATCCTTTTCTCCACTAAAAACTCCTCCTGTTCGAATTCCAATTATATTCGATACATAATATCCCATAATATCACCCCTTCAGTTATTAAGAATAATTGTTTTCCTTCTCTCTATCTATTTCTATAAGCGAAAGAATACAATAACCTGCAATGTCAATTAAAGTATCCCGAATTGTATCACAATTGTCTCGATTATATTCAAGATTCTTCAAACGACAGAGTTTGATGGTCAGCTGTATTCGGGTTACATCCAATCCCCATTCTTTCCAAGCTCTATGGAAAGCGTCATCATATTTTCTACCTCTTTCTGTGAGAGTGTCCTTAATTATATCTAAATACCAATCAAAATTTTCTTCGCTCATAGTCTATCATGCTTTTCAAATATTTTTATTAGTTCTCTCTCATATCTCTTCTTCGCTTTTTTCAATAAATCTTCTTTTTCTTCATCTGTTAGTAATTTGCCATGTGCTTCTACCTCATGTGTTATAGGATATACAAATAGATTTATAATTTCTTTTATAATATCTGCCATTTCATTCTACCTCCATACTCCCAATTTGCATGAGACGCATATATTTAGCCATAGACGCAATAAAATCTATTAGGATATATAAAAGTATTACCTAACGAAAAAAATTGCAATGATAAGAAGATATGGGCATCTAGTACAATATTTATGCATCATCACTTAGAAGTATTGTTAATTCTGGATTTTCATAGATGTTTCTATAACTTCCAAGTCATAACCTTCGAGTTGATATAAATCGTAATAAAGATAGTCATTGCCGAAATTTTCATAGCCGATCACATATTCATAAGGCAAATTCTTTAAGATTTTCGCAACTGTTTTATAGTTAAAGTGTTCAATTAGCAAATAACAGAAGCCATTATGGTAGCTCTTTTTAACTATATCATCTTCGTATATTTCTTTTCCATTTTTGTCTTTTAAGCCTGTGTACTGCATAACTACTATTTTATCTTGGGTATTCAACATATCTACTTTTTCGCTTGAAAGTGCGGTTGGTAATTCATCTATCTCTTTATTATGGAAGTACAAATATCTAACCCCAAGTCCAAAAGTTGGTTCTAATTTATCAAAACCAATACCGATACACGGTTTTCCCCAGCATTTCAATTTTTTATGCCAAGCTCGAAACTTAAACTTCTCCATTTTCAATATCTACCATTCTTTCTTAGTTTTAATTGCAAGTTCCACTTCCTCTTCTTCTTTAATACGGTCTTCTAAATATTTACCCGTCCTTCTAATTCTACTACACTCGAACTTAGAGTTGCAATTGCCTCTTTCATATCCTTCAACTTTTGAATAAAATCATTTTTTTTTTTTTCGTTTGAATCTTAAACCAATGTAGTCTGGAGGAAAATATGATAATATTTTAATTGGATAGCTAAAAAACACTTTGACTGGAGATTTGTAGTCGGGAGGTAAATCCAACTCTTTTGCTAATTTCTGGTAAGCTTCTTCACCAAGCACAATTTCTTCAATTTCTCGATTTTCACTTTTTATCTTATAAATATTTTCAACTATTAAACTCTTAACACTTTCTGTCATTCTCGCTTATAATTTCATCAATCAACCCCCATTCCTTCGCTTCTTTAGCATCCATCCATACTTCTCTTCTTCGTATCAATTCACGCACTTCTTCTTCGCTTTTATTACATCGTGAGGCGAGGATGTCAATTACCTTATTAGTTATTCTGTTAAGTTCGGCAGCTTCATCTTCTAATTGAGAAGTAGACTCGTCTCTAAACATAGTCCATCTACGAGGTTCGTGAAGCAAAAATGAAGTTGTAGGATACGCCAATCGCTTATCAGCTCCTTGAAGAATAATCATAGCAGCAGCACTTGCAGCCAGTCCTTCTGCTATTACAACCACTTCTCCACCTGAATTCGATATTTCTTTCAAAGTATCATATACACCAAATGCTAAATATGCATTACCACCAGGTGAAGTAAGTCTAATTGTGATTCTTGATAACCATTCACGAGCATCTCGTAATGCTGCAATTTCTAAATTAAAGTCATCAACTGTTACCTCATCAATTTCACCTCGTAAATGTATTATACCAGCGGATAATTCTTGATACCTTAATCTTTCATACAGAGAAAGACCCTCTAATTCTTTTCTCATTATATCCCTCCTTTGAGTCTAAAACTATCAAGTGCATCTGCTACATCTTCTGCATTATCCAATATTTGTTCAAATCGCTTAACTATTTCTAATAATAATGTTCTTTTTCGTTCTTCTTTAAAATCAGTCTTCATAATTTTAATTAGTATTTTTCGATATAAATCATCACCTTCATTTTCATATTGATTGATCTCTTTAATGCAATCCAATATAGTATCATTGTATTTCAAGAAATTTGAAGAACATTCAGTAGCAACGCTTATAGAATGTATAGTCTTTTCGATAAGTCCTATGAAATTTCCAAAATAAGCTTGAGCTTCATTTAGTTCATAACCCAGTTGAGACCAAGCCATCAATCGCCAAATTACTTCTTCTATATCATCTATTATATCATCAATTCTCTTTACAAAGTATCGAATATCCGAAACTTCTTCTGTCACTCGCGTATGATCGCATAGCAGCAATTCATAAATTCCATGAACAATCAAGTCTGCTTTTTCTTCTGTTTCTTTTGCTTGCACACTCAGTTCTTGTATATCTGACTTATTTACCTCTTTCAGTAATTGAACAGAACGAATCAACTTAGCTGTTAAATCTAAAAAACTATTTTGATAATCGTATCGTTTCACAAAATTAATTTTTCCAACAACATCTTTAATTTTCATCTTCCACTACTTCAGCAAGATAACTTACTAATGCAGCACACTCTTCTTTATTGTTTCTGTCCAACAATCCATCAAATAATTTCCAAAATATGTGTCTTACCTGTTCTTCCTCAATACGATTAATATATTTCACAAGAGCTTTTTTATATATTCCCATCTAACAATTTCACCTCATAATAATATTTAACAAGATATTTAAAAGCATTCCATGCTATTGAAACTGTGTCTTTGTTCCAAGTCTTCCATTCAAAACCCTTATTGTTTTTATCTAATCGCAATATTCCAACTTTATAACCACTATCCTCTGGATGCATAAACTCATAAGCATGTTTATAGGAAGCCAGTTGAAGTAGCATTTCTGGATAAATACGTTTTGAGGTTTTGAAATCTACAATATATTTCTCTCCGTTGAATTCACATCTAAAATCTAATGTTCCTGCATATTTGAGTTCTTTATGATAAACGATTTCTTCATTTCCCAATGCTTTAATATCATGTGAAGATTTCCAATCAAGAAAGGCAGTTATAGATGGATAAGATTCACTATCAATAATGTCAAGTAGATCTGAAATGCCCATTTTAGATTTAAATATTAACTCAATGGCTTTATGGACATGGGAACCTAAAGACGCTGCCTTTTCTTTTATCTTTTCATGTTCTTGTCTCGCTTCTGTTAGAATTTTATATGCATTTTTTGCATTTAGCTCTATCTTTCCATCTATAACATCATTTAAACGCCTTCCGAGGTATTCAACAGTTGTTTTTACTGCCCATATTTCAATAGCAGGCTTTCTCAATACTGAGAGAATAGTGGTACTTGAAGGATAAATTTCATCTCCTATTTTGTAATGATGACCCTTTTTCAATCCTAATCTTTTTAGTTCTACATCTTCTAAAAGCTTTATTTCTTCCATTAAATTTCATTAGTAAGCAAACTACTACAGAAATGTATTTCATTAACACTATATTCTATTCCACATCTTTTACACTTCTTCATAAGTTCAAAATATTTTCTACAATTTGGACAGTATGCGATTGATAAATCTACTGCTGGAATAAGTATCAGGATAGTTTTGCATATTGGACAGCAAATATTACCTATAATTCTTTCTTTCTTTATTTCTTTCCAGAATGTGTCTTCTTCTACCTTTATTTTAAAATCACTCATTCTTAATTCTAATAAGCATGCGTTCCTAAAATTTTCGGATTTTTTTTCTTTGTTGAAGTTCGTGAGTGCATAGTTTAATTAATCGCTTAAGCTGGTGATCTGAGAGAGCAGTGATAATTTTTTTCTGAATAGCTAAATGATAATGTATTATTAAACCAGAGATATAGTCATTTAATTCTAAATATTTATGATTTCCTTTTCTAAATGTTTTATAATCAATATCTAATCCCAATTCGGGAGCTGTGACTTCAGGATATTCCTCTTCAATTACTACACCTTGTTCTGCATGTACTCTATCTCCAAAATAAAATTTTATAGCGTCTTTATCTTCCCATGCATCTTGAAAGTTAATAAAATGCCTTCTTGACGCAACTAAACACGGTACAATCCTATTAATTAAGTCTCTTTTAGAACAAGAATGCCGGGGTTCGTAAATATTATATTCGAAGGGAAAAGCAATGGTTTTATATCCTTCAATATACTTATCATAGACCCGACCTGCATTGTGCTCCCAAGGAACATCATCCCAATCATCACCCCATTGTTCTCCATTTTTACCGAGATAGAACTTAACTAAATTCCCTTTCCGTTCCCAATCAATTATTTCTTTGTTCATTTTCTACAAAAATCCTCTTAACATTTTGCATAATTTTAGAATTAGAATCTTTTGAAATTTCTATGATTTTTTCAATTGTCTTGTATAATGAAAGTAATTTAACAGCTGTATTATATCCTATCCCTGGTACACTCATAAGCGTTTGAATCCTAAGCTCAGTCCATGATTTATTTTTCTTTTTTACTACAGGCTTGGGAGTATAGTTATGAGTGTCTGTTAATCGTTTGAAATAAGTATAGAAATATTCAGATGCCTCTGCTTTATCAAATTCTCTCCATATAATTCCATTAGCATCTAATGCTGCTTTTGCTCCTAGTATCGAATTCACTAATAGCTTTGGATTACGACTATATTTAAGTTCTTTTAGTTTCTCATATTCATTAGTATCAATCCACACAAAAACTCCATTAGAATAAGCTTCTTTTGCTTGATATAACTTATTCCAAAAATCTTCTTTCCTGATGCTCTGAGCGAAATCATTAAAGGTCTTTCGTTCTATTAAGCAACCATCAAAAACTATATCCCCTAACTCTAATTTTTTAATTTCTACTGGAAAATCAGATTGCCAATTGAACAGATGCTGTACATCTTTATTTTGTTCACGTGAATCTATATAAATAATTTTATTCTCATTATTCAGGACTTCTACTTCTTTTTTCATCATCTTTCAAATGACCCTTGTTTTCAAATGGATTACGTAAGAGAACTACATTTGGAGTAAGACGCGATCGAACTTCTGCACGAGTTAACATATATGGAGAGTCCACGCTATCTACTTTAACTTCAGGAAAGGCGTAAGAGCCATACCACAATGGTATATCATTATAGGGAACTTTATTATTCAATTGCGGTTCTGGTTTATCCACACATTCAGGACAACGAGTTGTTGCATAAGTTTTATTGTTTTTATTATCATGAAACAACACTAAACAATGAGCAGTCCTACCGCATAAATTACATAGAGGATAATCATATTCAGTCATTTTTATTTTAGAGTCCGAAAATCCTAACTTCATATATCTATATTATTTCTATCTTCGCTTGATGAGACTGCTCAAAATATTTACTCTTACCTTCGAAATTATATAATGTGGTATCAGCCATTACTTGAATCAAACTTCTGGTGTCTTTTGCTATAAGTCTCTCGGCTCTATCTTCATACTCTATAATCAATATATACTCATCTTCGTTTTTATAAATTATGAATTTTAGCATTTCTCTTACGCCTCACTTTCTTTAAAAAATCTGCTATCTTATCCCATTCATTCCAATATAAAAATATAACACTAATATCGTTTAATGATCTTTCGTCTAGAATCAGCTCAATCAATTGATCAGTAGCCATTACTGAAATATCGGTATTTTCTTTTCCTTTAAATTTAAGGATTTCTTGCATATTACTCCTCGTAAATAATAATATTCGTCAGCCTTGATTTTCTGATTCCAATTTTACATTGATAATCTCCTTCACAACTCTCACAATGTCCAACTACTGTAACGAATCCAATATTGCTATCTAAATTATTTGGTACATACTCTCCAACATCTATGAAACTACTCTCATCAGAAACAACATAATACTTCAATAGATGATTTTCAGTATTACAAAAAGGACATTTGTGTTTTACATGCAGCCATAACCATGACATTTATTCATACCAAAGTTCTTTGATTTCTACTAAACCCACTCCAAATATTATGAATATCCAAGCAAGAAACAATGGAAATTCAGTATCCCAGTATTTTAGCATTAAAACTATTCCAAGGATAGTAATAATTTTTCCGAGATATTTAAATGGAAAATATTTCCAAGTCATTCCTTAACCATAATATCTTTTAAATAATTATAAGTACGAGCTGGTAGGTATTTGCGCAGGATGTTAGCAAGCAATTGTGCTTCTCTCATGAAGACTGAATTATGCTGATAACTGAAAAGCATTGGCGAGATTCTTATGTAGATATCTTCATTTAGTGATCTTGTTCCTGTTATTTGGAATTCCTGAGTCATCCATGTCCTCCTTAATTTGTTTTATTTTGTTATTTATATCATTTAGAGTCTTAAATGCACTATCTAATTTATTCTCAATTTTATTTATTATCTTTTCTACCATATATCGGTTAAGTCTGAGAGGGGATTTGGTATTGGATCTTTATAAATAGACTTAATATCGAGATCATCATCAAGACTCTCTATCAATTCCATGAGGCTTCTTTCATTTGACTCCAATTCTTTCTTCGTTTTTCTATAATCTTTACAATACCTTTGAAGTTCTTTTATTGTGCTATTTATCAGCATCTCATTATCTCTTAAATCTTTAAGTAATTCCACTCGTTCCCAGATGATATCCTCAATCTTTTCTTTAAACTCATCACTCAACCTTTTTTTTTTTTGAACCCATTTTTTTTTTTCATTCATATTCGTTTTCATCTATATAAATTCTCAATATCACATTCCTTTTCGATAGTCTCTACTAATTCATTTACCTTTCGTTCATTTAATTCCATTGCACTCTCTATCTTCTTGATTTCCTCGTAAACATCTTCAGCTTCGTCTTTTATATCTTTCATTTGTAATTGCAATTCTTCTAAATTTTGGCGTAGTTCTTTACGTTCACGAATAAGTTTTAAAATTTCTTTCATGATTTCATCCTTCTTATTATCTCTGAACCTCATTAGTCTATTCAATCTTGCTCTTAATTTCATCCAATATTGTTTTAGCATCCATATTACGAGGTCTTTTTATTGTACACGAATACTTGATTGTACTCTCGCTACCTATTTTAATTCTTAAATCTATATCTACTTCCCGATAATCTGTCGAAGGAACTTTAACTTCTTCGCGATTTTCTTGTGGATATTTAACATATAGATACTCTAAACCATGAGTATCAAAGATGCTGAGTATATCTGTATGAATTGCAGGCTTTTCACCAGGCGCTCCTATATACACAAAACGTCTTGGCGGTGGAGTAATAATCACACGTGGATAAGCATGTAAACTTTGAATCCAAGCTATTGCATATTTTTCTTTTTCATCTACCTTACAAAGGTAGGGAACATTAGGTTGTGGAGTAGTAGGATCAGCTCGGTGCAATATAGCTATCTTTCCATTAGCGAGTCTTGATATCCAGTTCTTATCGTCCTTATCTCTATGAAATACCAAAACCTGAATATCTTTATCTTCCATTTTTCTTATAATACATAAATATTTTTACGTTCACTTTTTAGCTTGAAAAGATAAGGTTTTACATATACATTATTATCATTATCTATACTCAAAAGGACAGCACCTATATCTGGTTGTCTAAAATACCATCGAGTGATGAATCTACCTTTTCTGATTGCATTCCATCCTGGAATATAAATAAAATGTTTACCGTAAATTGCAAAATAACTAAAAATATGGAAATGTGCACGTATAATCACAGAAACTTCAGGCATCTTCAATAGATGTTCAGTTAGGATAGCATTGAACACATCCTGATTCATGCGAGTGCCTGTATAAATAGGTCTTGAGCCTATACCATGTGCAATATTAATTACAACGTCTGTACCTTTCAATCGAATATTACTTATAGCACCACCAAATTTGGCATGTAGAACCTCTGCTAAGCCTCTATCTATATCATAATCAATGGAAGAATGATAGCGACTACCTGTAATTACTACTACTTTCTTTCCTTTGGTTACTGGTTTTAGTAGTTTAATTGCACACTGCAATTGATCATGTAAATCACAATCAATTACATCTTTACCAAATTCTTTAGAACCTAATCCATGAGTAATATCACCTAACAAAAATACTGCTTCATAATCTGGTAATTTTTCTTGTAAAAGAAGCCACTTTTCGTATAATTCTTCCTGCAGTGGAGATAACTTTATCTTTTGACCCTCTCTTGTAACAAAATCTGGATGCCATAATCCTTCTGTACTACCGCAATGCAAATCTCCTAATAAAAGAATATTTCTCATATAATAATCTCATTTACTTTTTCATAATCTATTTTTATTTTTTCTTTTGTTAATCCAAGTGAACTTGCTTTCTTCTGTATGGCATTGATAGTGCGATGAGGCAAGTGTCGTTCTTTAATAATCTTTGCAGTAATATCAGGTTTCTTCCATAAGGATTTTAATATTTCTATTTCCTCTTCACTCCAAAACATTTTTTTTATTTGATAATACCTACCTCAATATTCGCCTCAAATAACCAAAGGTGCATTCCAGCAAGTGCGTCTTCAAGTCTTCGATCACGTCGACCGACTTCACCGATTTCTGACTTATAAGATACTTCATAACCACTTGCATTTTTCGAAATAGAAAAATAAAAATAATCTCCTAAGAATGTGATAGAATGTGGCATTTTTTCAATCAGTTGAGTACTTGTATAGGTAGACACCCTTTCTTTAATTCTGGAACGATGTTTTTCATAATCGTATTCACCTATTACGCAATCACTATATCCATCATCCCATACACGCCAATAAAAAGGAGTAGGATACTTTATATTCAATTCTTTTAGTTTTCTTGCAAGTGCTAAAGAAACAACAATATCTTCAAGATGACTCGAATACATTTTTTTTTTGATATTAATCTACATCATTTCTATTACTGTTTGCATTATTCCCGATTACTATCTCAAAAGGCTTTAGGACTTCATTTAAACTCCAAAGAATATTTTGTTGATAATCATAGAGTTCTTTTACTGATTTAGCAGCAGAATTTCTCAATTTTGCATCAATATACGCCTTTAAAGCATTTTCTAATGATGTAAAATATCCAGTTGGTACAAATTCTTTCTTCCAAGTTGATTTTGATTCTATTTCTTCATCTAAAATTTCATCTTCTTTGCCCTTAGCTTTCTTATAAAGAATCCACTGCATAGAGTCACTACCTAATTTCCACTCTTCATCCAAATCAATTCTAACACTCTTCGATTCTTGTTTATTTTTCTTCATTTTATTTGCTTTTCTCCATAACTTGATTATTCATTACTTCTTTTATATTATTTAAAATTTGTTCCAACGTTTCTATTCGTTTTTCTAATTTATCTACACGTATTACCAAATCCTGAAGCTCCTGAATACATGAATCTATTTCTCCTTCATTACGCAATACATCATCTCTTAAATCATCAAATTCTCCAGGTGTTACAATTTCTATTTGCTTCATTTATTTGGTATTTAATTCATCTTCTTCAACTTTTATTTGCTTTTCTAACTCATTTAAGCGCTTCTTTAACTGATCAATATTTTCAAAGGCATCTTGGAGCAGTCCGTCATGAAGCTTATTATCTTCTTCTAAACTTTCTAATCGCTTTATGAAATCTTCTAAATCTAATGGAGTTATTACTTCTATTTTCATTCTTTTACATCAAGAAATTCTTAATTTCATCTTTACAGCTATCACAGATTTCACCTTCCTCTATTTCTCTTCCGCAAGCACAGCAGACATTTTGTTCTTCCCCGCTAATTAGTCTATAATAATACAAATAAGATCCTTCAAATAGCTTATCAGATGTTGAATGAGGTGCGAAATATACTTTGCGTTTAAATCTATCTATAGTTATTACTTTACATCGAAGATTTGACCAGAGTATCTCATCACCTTCTTTCAACTGTTCTAATTTCACAACTTCAATTTTTTTTTGCTGCTTTAAGTATTTTCATTTTTCTTCTTTTAATTTTATCCATTGCTGTACTATATCAGATAAGCATCTGATACTAATCTGACGTAGTGCTTGCCCCAATTCATGAATACAATAACTATCAAAGAAATCATCGGGATTCTTCCAAAATCTTGAACCTAAGTAACCTTTAACGATGTGTTCTGCTTTCTCTGATGGCATCGGAGCACTCTTTTTTCTTATCCAAGAATACTCTTCCCACAAAACATGCCATACAGTAGGATAAATCGAGGTGTCCCACGCATCAGGATAATTAAATTCCGCCCGAACTAAGTCTTCAATATCAATCTCTGATTTTTTTATTGTTTTTTCTAACTTATAGATGTGTGCTTCTAATTTCCGAATTTTTTGACTATTTGATTCTACAGCCTCCTTTAATTCTTGAGGCGTATCAATCTCTATTTTCATCAATTTCTAAGTAAAAAATATTATTTTTAATTTGCCAACTTTTTATTTCTGGGCGGTCGGTGAGAAGTTTATGGATGATTTCCGTCTCTTCTTTTGATAAAACTCTATCTGCATAATTTCCAAATATTGTAAAAGCACTACTGATTTCATCTTCATTAAGAGCTCTGTTATGGACTTCAACGCTATCGAATACCACGTTTCCGTCATAATAGCCAATTAAATGCCATTCTCCATCAGCCGGAATTTCGATAAAATCATCTCGGCCATTGAAATTAATGCGAATTTGAATATCTAGTCCTTCTTCATGTGCTATAGATGCGTTTTGTTGTTCGCTCATATCCATTCTTCTTCAGATGCAAAATAATGTATTTTAACGAAATGTTTTTAAGAGGGTATAGTAAAATATCTAATAAACGAAAAAATTCGCATGAACATTAAATATGTGCGTCTGATACAGTTTCTTATATATAGTCTCTGAGTAGTTATTCATCTTCATCCATTTCTTCCCGCATATTTTTATAATTACCGTCTGAACGAGGATATAACCTTATCCAACTGTCATCGTAAGGGAGATAGGTTTCAGGAACATCAAAGTAAGCAAGTCTAACATTCGGCATACGAGGACTTAAACCGTATAGTTCTGCAACTCGATAAGGGGGAGTACAAAATGAACATCTCCATCTCTACATTCTACATAACCACCGAAAACAAGAAATTTTTTTCTTCTCTTTCATTCTTGTAATAAACTCTTATTCCACTCTATCCTTGTTCCTTCATTTGATATATAAACGTCAGCAACTGTTGTGCCTCTAGCTAAATCACGGCATCCCCAAGCACTCAGCACTGAATGAGTCATAGCAGGCGTTCTCTCTTTAGCTTCCATGAAGAGTATCGTTTTTGCGATATATTTAGTTTTATCCCCAAACGGGGGAATATCACCTTTTTTCTTGAATGGTACAGAAGTGCTCATTTCTGATTTCATTTGGTTAGTAACAATAGCAAATCCACCAGTTTTGAAGCACCATTTCTTGAGTTTTCCAAATATGGCTGACATTAACAGTAATGCTTCACCTCGTTCTTTCATCGACATCTCTGCAAACGTGATTAGTATAGGCATTCCAATAGAATCCAAAATTACTATATCTATACTATCATCAAGATTATCGATAAGTTCCTTCAATGCAAGCGTGTCTAAACATACAACATAATTATCACCAAGCATTAACCTGTCTTTTTCTGAAATATTCCGCTCTGTGTCGATGAATAATGGAGTGTCCCCTGCCATCATTGCTTCTTTTGCTAATTGGGTTGCAACCTTCGATTTGCCCGACCGTGTATCTCCAAATATCTGTACTACATCACCTTCTCCGAACAGTTTACGCATTATTTCTAAACTCTTAAGATTCTTCTTGCCTTCTATTAAACTTTCTCCGAATCTCTTTACCAGCTTCCTTTCTTTTGAACGCTTCTTTGTAAATTCTGTTTGGCATTTATAACATAGTTTCTTGCCCTCAAAGGCTTTAGGATTTTCTTCGAGATATTTTATGACTTTTTCGGTTAATTTCTTCCCGCAATTTTCACATACAACTTCCGATTCCATTATCCTACTACTCGATTAACAACCGATTCTATAACCGCTTCAGGAACTTCCAGACCTTCTACTTTGAGATATTCTTTGACCCACAAAGATATATTTTCTTTCGGAATATTTCCACTGGATATTACTTTCTTTACTATATCTTCAATCTTACTTTCATCTACTATCTCCGGCTCTTCTGCAGGCTTTCTATATACAACTTCATAATTGAAATTTCCCATGCCAGTAATCG
>Ga0190331_1000016_pt1 | contig 29117 bp, 57 predicted proteins | sample 48720445_MG_FD_161681 | JGI IMG/M metagenome (GOLD analysis project Ga0190331, IMG submission 161681) | Hydrothermal vent sediment bacterial communities from Southern Trench, Guaymas Basin, Mexico - 4872-04-4-5_MG | ecosystem: Environmental > Aquatic > Marine > Hydrothermal vents > Sediment ... | reverse complement strand
GCTGGTTTTAAAGAGCCTTCAAAAGAAATGTTAAAAAAGAGAGAAAAACAATATGAGTTATTAAATGAAAAGCAATTAATTCTTGCGAGATTAGAAAATGAAGTTGGAAAAGGGACAACTGAAGAAGATGAAGAAGATTATGATTTTGATTAAATTTTGATGGAATAAAAAATGAGTGAAAAAAAAAGTAATGTTGTTTTAATAAAAGATCCTAAATATGAAAAACCTATTCAATATTATTTAGATCCGTTATTAAAAAAGAATCTTGATGAAAGACTGATACCTTCATTACAAAAAAAAGATAAAGATGCAGTTATTTGCATTGATGGAGCGGAAGGTGCGGGGAAAAGCACTTTCGCTTTTCAAATAGGTAAATATGTAGACCCTACATTAGATTTATCAAGAGTTGTTTTTGATGCTGAGAGTTTTAGAAAAGCAATATTTAAAGCAAAAAAGGGTCAATGTGTTATCTATGATGAAGCATTTACTGGTTTTTCCAGTCGTTCAAGTCTCTCTGCTATTAATCGTGTGTTAGTTAGCCTTATGATGCAAATGAGACAAAAAAATCTCTTTGTCCTTATTGTTTTGCCAACTTTTTTTTTGTTGGATAAGTATGTTGCATTATTTAGAACTAAAGCTCTTATTCATGTATATGAAAATAAAGGTATTCGTGGTTATTTTAGGTTGTATAATCGTAAAAAAAAGAAACTTTTGTATTTAATAGGAAGGCAAACATATTCTTATGGTTCTAAAGCATCTGGAAAATATGTCTACACTAAGTTTAAGGGACGCTTTTATGGGGTTTTCGCTCTTGGTGATGAAAAATGTGAAGAAGAATATAGAAAAAAGAAGATTAAAGCATTAGAAGCAACAGAAAAGAACCCTATGACAGCAGGACAAATTAAATATAGGGAACAAAGAGATATAATTTTGTATTTATTAAGAAAAACAAGTAAGATGACATATCAAGAATTAGCAAATTTGCTTGGAGATTACAATCTAGAAATGTCTTATGTTCAAATATCAAGAATTTGTGCGAAATTTGGTGATAAAGAGGAGGAATCAGACAAAAAAGGTAAAAAAGATGATGAAGATGATGAAAATCCTACTCCTATGATAAAAAAACCTTAAATTTTGCCATTTTAATGCTTAAAACAGTGATTTTTTGATTGTTTTTTAAGATTTTCATGGAAAAATAGGTGAAATTTGGGGTTTTTGAAGGCATTTAAGCGGTTTTTTGCGATAAAAAGGGCTTCTTTTACATTTGCATAATAAATATATCACAAACATATAGTTTTAAAACCAATTATCTGGGCAAAATCACTAAAAAAGGTTAAATATTTGGGTTATTTCTAGGCATTTGGCTCTGTTTTGCACTGATTTTGGCTAATCTGCCCTTAAAACTACCAATTTTGTGTTATTTAATGTTCAACTAGGCATTTATTTTACTAAAAATTGTGAAAAATGAAGGCATTTATATTATTTATCTAGGCATTTGAGAAATTTCTTCAAATTTTTGTTAACTTTTCTAGGCATTTGATAATTTTTGTTAAATTTTCAAGATCTCTTTTCAAGATTGCACAAAATTAATATTATATGCAAAAATAAAAAATCAAAAAAGGGAAAAATAAACAAAAAGTTGCATAAAAAAAGGAATTTGCCCGATCAATAAGCCCCACTCTTCTTTCCTTATTGCTTTTGGTAATTTGCGTGTTCTCCTAATTTTCTGTGATTCCATATTTTCACTTCCTCATAACACTTCCTACAAATTCCAGAGGTTATTTTATAATCCTCAAATTCTCTTGGAATTGAAGGTCTGCCTCCGTTTAATTTAGTTATATCTAAAATCAGAATATTCCTATTTTTATCTTCATAAATCTTACCACACTGACAGCAGTGATAGTATAATTTATCTTTTCTCATTCTTTTACTTATTTCTAAATCATCTAATTTTTTAATCTTGTAGGTTTTTTTGATGCGGGTCATTTTCTAAAAAGTGTCAGCGTGAGTGTCCTCTCCAAACAGGCATACGCTATTGTAAATGTCTTCCCCTGTTGAGATTCGTGTCTCCAGACAAACCCCCAATAGCAAAGGTTTATCCTTTTTTCGCTGACTATTTTTCATTTTGATTTTTATTGCGATTAATACCTTTTAAACGAACTTTCCATACGAACTCTTGGTTTAATTTATTTTTCATTTTATCGTCTATAAAATACCCCTTCATTTCCTATGGAGTTATTTAGAACTTCTTTCTTCATTCTAACTCCTCAAATCCTGATTTTTGTTTAAAATTACTAACATACTTGGGAAATTAGCTGGTTTTCCAGTATTATATTTTAACCTTTTATTGATCCATAAAAACTTAGCTTTAGCTTCTTGCAGTCTTTTAAACCATTCTGTTGAAGTATCCATTCTTAAAAGTATAACTATCGTTTTGCCTTTCTTATTTTCTTCTATTGCTTTATCTACCCACACTAAAGGATTTGAATATGGGGGATTTACAAAAGTTTTATCTTCCCAACTAATATTCAAACCATCTTTAACAGGATTTGGATTCAAAGGACATGGATCAAACCAATCCCCAAATAATTCCATTATCCAATCATCTGTAGCATAATTATCATTCATTCTAACTCCTCAAATCCTGCCTTTTCTTTTAAAAAATCTTCAAATTCAAAAGGCATAAACTTTACTATTGGCGGAACTCCTTGTTTTATGTGTGTTCTTTCTTTAATAAACTCTTTTAGTTTTTTTATGAATTGTTTGACATCTTTATCATAATAGATTGTTCCATATCCTTCTTCATCTAAATCTACTTCTATTTCAATCCCTTTTTCACTCAAGGTTTTTTCTTTTTTCATTTCAACACCTCATCTAAGATTTTGTTTAGTTCTTCTGAATATTCATTCAAAAATGTATTAACTCCAATAATTTTCTGTTTGTGTCTTTTCTCTTCAATTAATTCTATTATTTTCTTATCCATATCCTCTTTAATTGCCTTAATCAGTTTTTTTGCGAATTGGAGGTTGGCTTTTAATCTCGCTAATTCTCTATCTTTATGCATATTTACACTATAAATTTTACACCTTTCTTTCCTTTTCTCAATCTTCTCTTTCAGTTCTTTAATTAGTTGTTTTGTCTTTGTCATTTTTAAAAACTCTCCCATGCTGTCTGAATTGTTTTGATTGGATTTGCTTTTGTATAAATCCCAGTTGTATCTAATCTTGAATGCCCTAACATTTGTTGAGCCATGGGTAAAGGAACATTTTTTTCATTAACCATATAATTTGCGAATCCATGTCTTAAAGTATGGAAAGATAAATTTTTATTAAGAACTCTTTTACATAATCTAGTAAATCTCGCTTGTAATGTTCTTCTTGGTATTTTTAATGGTAGTAATTGTATATTTGTTTTATTTAACCATGGGCTAGTAACCGTTATTCTTTCCTTTCCTCTTTTTCCAAAAATTCTAATCTGATGTTTTTGTAAATCTATTTGTTCTTTTGTTAAAGGTTTTATTATCACTTCACCTTTTTTACTCTTTCCTTTATAACCGATTATCTCTGATATTCTCAATCCTGAACCGAATCCTAAAACATACGCTAACTTAAATCTTCTATCTTTTTCTGCTGATAAAATCTTTCTAAATTCATCAATTTCTATGTATTTCACCAATTTTTGTGCCATTTTTTTATATTATTATCCTCTATAAATTTTTAAATCTTTGCATATAATCCATATTTTATGCAAATTTCATTGATCCTTGTTTAAACATTTTTCTCTTGTTTTTTTATGTCTATCTTTCTGTAACATCTTGGACAAGTTGCATACATTAATTTCTTACCTTATCAGACCAACTTTGCTAGGCGGTATGAAAGTTATTTTCCCTTATCATATACCCTCAACATATCATAATATTTATTAACATTCTCTTCATATATTTGTGGTTTTTTTAATTCGTAAATATATCTTTTTTGTTTTAGTAATTTAAGCAATACGAGTTCTTTTATTATTAATGGTCTTAATTTTTTTGGGATTCTCCAGTGATGCAAATAGCTAATTAACTCGCTATGGTTAATTACTTGTCCTCTTTTTTCTTGGAATACCTTTGAATGCAAATAAAGATAAAAGATACAGGGAATTTTTTTTATTTTATAGGGACTATTTTTATTCCTCTTGGACATATACACACCTCCTGTAACTTTTTTATAACAGATACTGCGGTCAAGTATTGACTTAAAAACAGACCAACCAAAGCCAATATTAATAATATAATTACAAAATTCCTCCAACTCCCAAATATCAAATTTATCTTATTCCAATTTCCATTCTCGTCTATTGGTGGGTGTATTTCACTCCATTCTCTAAACTTTTCCCTTAAACATTCTGAAGGGAGGAACTCAAAAATCCCTGCTGATTTTTTTAAGATTACTTTTCTTCCATCTAAATAAGATACAACAGCATCTTTTTCAATTCTTTTTTGCATCCATTCTTTGAGACCCATTCTTCTTTAACCTCCTTTCAAGATATTTTTCATAATAAGCTAATTTCATTTTCTCTCTTATTTTTTCTTTACAAGTATCACAAACACTCCTATACCTCGTTTCTGAATTGAACCCTTTTTTACAATACTTACAAGTCTTATAGTAATATTCCAATTTTTTTCTCTTTTTTCCCACCATTTTACTCACTAAATTTAACTATTACAAACCAATCTATAATGAAAAATACGACTGAACCTACTAATTTATCCCTTAAAGAATAGCCTTGTAACCCAAATTGCGATGGAAGATACCACATTGCAATAATATATGTAAAATAAAAAGCCCAAAACCATATATTAGTTAATGGTGAATTTTCCAAAGATGTTATTGATTCAAAAACATTTCCAAAAAAATCCCAAATATCACTTAACCATTCAAAACTAATTATATACATAAATCCGTCTACTATTGCATCCCAAATATCTTCTAAACCCATTTTTATCTATAAATTACCTCCAAATATCCTGTTTTGGGTTTCTGCTTGAAATAAAATATTGCATACCATTTATAATTATCTACTTCTTCTTTTGATATTTTATTTTTCTTTGTATTTATTTTTCTCCACCTATATTCTCTTATTTTTATTTTTTCTAAATATTTCGAAAAATCTCCTTTTGTTTTATAATCTAATACCACATTATTAAATTTAGGAATTATTATTACATTCTCTAGAACATCCTTTGGTTTAAATTTATAGTATTTCTTTATTTTTCCTTTTGCTTGTCGTTCAGGAAAACCTTTTACATACCATTTCTGTTTTAATAACCATTTAATAACCAACTTATTGGTAAAATGGATCAGTAGTGGAGCAATAACAAATAGATAAAAGAAAAAAATTAAAGTGAATTTTAAATGATAATTATTTTTTGGTTTAAACACACTTGCCTTTTCATCTAGTGAATGATGTTTATTAAAAGAGTATTCAATAGTATTATTATCGCAAGTAATATTCATTCCTGAAACCCATTTTTTATAGTTATTAAAAGTGTGATTTTTACCATCAACATCTGTATACCAAGACATATTTATATAATGTTCATCAAATACTACTGAACAATTTGGTGGATATGAAGAATTGACCATATAGAATTGCATAAACAAGTATGGAAATACCCATAACAAAACAACTAAAATTAGAAGAGGAAAATTATAATAATGTTGTTTTAGAACATCTTTTTTAGGGTTCTTGCTAGTATAACCAAACTTTATTTTTGGTTTCTTTCCAGTATAATCTATATCAACCCTTGCATTACAGGGTATCTTTCCTTCTTTTCTTACCATTTTAATCCCTTTCTAATATTATCCATTCGTTAAACATTGCATAAGAGCATACTACTCTCCATCCTTCTCTTGCCAATTCATTCAACATCTTCTCTGTATCTTCTGCTTTCCTTCCTATACGAACAACTTTATATTCCTTCATTTTCTTTTGCCTCCTTTCAAAAGATTTTACATTACTTCTGCTATAGGGTCTCCAAAGATTTTACCTTTCTTTTCTTGTTTTTCTTGTTCTTCTGTTTGTTTTTCTTCTTTTTCTGCCATTTTTAACCTCCTGTTTATTTAATTGGATTATTTCCTACAACATTCCCAAATGTTCCTACGGGTAAATGTCCACAGGGGTATTGTTCTATTAATTTATGTAATAAAGTTATATTATTGCAATGATTATACATTGTAAAACAAAGAAAACCAAAGATTATTAAAACCAAAATCCAATGTGCTTCTTTTGAAATTATATAATTTAAACTTAATATTATTACTGCTCCAATAAACATTCCTAAATGTAATCCAAATTTGTTCCATAGGAAACGAAGGAGTGGATTTAGTTCTATTAATTTATATGGTTTGTTTGGTTGCCATTTTTTGTATTTATATACATAATAATAAGTTGCCACTAAATCTATTAAACATAGTGTTAATATTATTACTATTGCATAAATTCTCCAATTTTCAATCATTTTCTATTTTTTTCATAACCCCCTCTACTTTTTTAATTGATTTGTATTGCTGTAGTGTTGAAATAAACTGAATCGTGGTTAGTGGCAAAGAGCCACATAAAATTGTTGTTAGCCAGTATGTTTTTGATAAAAAAGTAACTACAATCCCCCACACAATACCACTAAGCAAGGGCATATAAGCCCACAGAGCCACTTTTTTCTGTTGTAGGGGGGTAATACCCTCAACCCCCTTTTTCCATTGTCCCATAAACTCTTTAAAGGTTAATTTAGAACCATCTTTTGCTTTCCAAAAATATCCTCTTTTTTTAATTCTTACTCTAACTATAAGCAATACAAATGCTATAACTACAAACCATTTCCAATCAATCATTTTTTTCTTTTATTAAGTTTAGTTTCTTTTTCAGTTTGCTATTTTTTCTAACTCTTTCGAGATTTCACTTACTAGATTATTATATTTTCTTATATTCTTATCATGTAATCTTATTTTTTCATTCATTGCATCGATTTCTTGTCCTCCCATATAATATGAATTATCAAAAGCAGAAACATTAGTATTGTAGTAAAGATCATAATATCTTGATGCACTTTCAAAATGTTCACAAGCTTCATACATATTAAGCTGGATTTCTGAAAGCAAGTCTAAAACCTCTCTATATTTTTTTATAAGAGTATCGTTTCCTTTTAGTTTTGATTTTAATCTTAGATAATCTTGATTTGCCTCATGATAATAATCCCTAGCTATTTTGCAGTTATATTCTACATTTTTAAAGTCCTGATATTCATAGGCTCTATTTGCTAATTCGTAGTAACTCTCTGCCTTTTGGCTTATCAAAGATACCCTCGCTGAATCTAAATTTATACTTAAGATTGTTTTTAATATATCTGTTTCATTTTCCGTCTTATGATTTATGTATAATAAAAAAATAACTATTAAGGAAAAGATTATTATGAGATACATACATGATAAAGGAAAGCTCGCTGTTTTTTTCTTTATTCCCATTTCAACTCCTCAAATCCTGATTTTTGATTAATTACTTTTTTCATAAAATCACACTTAATAAATTCTCCAGCCTCTAAATATTCCAAAATCTCTTTTATGAATTGTCCAAATTCCCTATCAATTACTTTCTTCAACAGTATTTCAATTTCTGGATAATCCTCTAATTCTTCTTTAAAGAAATAACACCATTTTCCACCCCATCTTTTAGAAGTTACTTTACTTTCTTTCAAAGTCTTTATTATTTTCTCACTCAAAGTTTTTTCTTGTTTCATTTTAGTTTTGATACTTTGAAAAGAGATAAAACACCATTTTTTACCCTGTCATAAAAGGGTAAAAATTCTTTATTTTGTGGTTTCATTTCAACTCCTCAAATCCTGCTTCTTCTTTAATTATTTCTTCAACAAGGAAAATAACATCTTGCAATGTCATAATTTCTGGGTCTAAATCTAATTTACTAATCTCATCTAAAATCTTTTTGAAGCGTTGTTTGACATCTTTAGCATAGAATAAATCATCATCTCTAATGGTTTCCCAATTAATACCATCATCGCTTACTTCATCAATTATTCTAATCATTTTCTCACTCAAAGGTTTTTCTTTTTTCATTTTTCAAACTTTTTATTCTTGATAATCTTGTAATTTTTATAACTTTTTGAGAACCTCTTAGTCTTCTTATATCATTTAATTCTCTTTTTAATTTCTTTAATTGTTCTCTCTTTTCTTCAAATTCTTTTTGTAATTTTTCCATATTTTCTAATCTCTTTTGTAATTCTAATTGCTCTTTCTCTGTCAATAATGAGACTTTTACATAATCTCCTATTAATTCTTTAGGGAGTATTATTACTCCATATCTTCTACCATTTGTAACCCTTTTTATCTGAACACCATTAATTAATAAACTCTTTATTTTCATTCTAACTCCTCAAATCCTGATTTTTGTTTGATTATTTTTGATATTAATTCAAAAATCTGTCCATCAAATCCATTGTAAGGGTCTTGTTGTGCAAACTCAATCTCATCTAAAATCTCTTTGAAAGTTTGTTTTTCTATTTTTGAAATAGATTTCCAAAAAGTTTCTGGAATTTTATATAACTTACAAATCTCATCAATTTCTTCACTTAATGTTTTTTCTTTTTTCATTTTTTTGTTTAAGTTTCAAAGGCAAGAGGAAAAGTGGTGCAAAACCTCTTGCCATACACATTTTACAACCTGTAAGGTTGAATATAAAGGGGCGAAAAATAAGCCCCAAATGAAGTTTTTATTTGACTTGCTTGACATTAATTGCATCTACGAGTTTTCCGTCAGATGTTTTTGTCCTATAAGTCTCCAATATAAGGAATTTTCCTATCCACTGCTTTGTGTCAGATGAGCCGACTGCTTCTTCAATTACTCTTGCATTTGTTTTTGAACAATCAAAAATTTTTTCTTCATTACCTTTTTTGACTGGAAGATGCAACCTCGTAACATTGAACTTGTCAGAAGTTACCATCTCACCCTCGCCAATAATTTCCCAAAGTGCTTCTGGCTCAGCATTTACATCCTCAGCTTTAAGGAAAGATCCTTGTTGCTTTGTGTAATTGCTCACATCCATTTTACTTTTGACCTCCTTTCATTTCTATGAATTTTCGGCTTATTGTTCTTTTGATTTCTACTGATTTTATTCTTTGGAGTTGCGCCAGATGATCGAATTTTAAGTTTTCAACTTCTATTCTGACTTGTTTTTCTGTTATCATCGCATCTTTCCCTCTTGGATTAAATCAAAGATTCGTAATTTTTCTTCTCTTGAAAGATTATTATATTTCCAAAAATCTCTTCCTGATTTTTCTTTATTTTTCCAGATTTTAATTAGTTCTTTATCTGGTTTCATCTTCTAATTCCTCAATTAATTCCTCAGCTGTGAGATTTGATTTGGGGCAGGAGTTGCTTAAAGATGGTAAAAATTTCTCAACTCCATGAGTATTATTCTCAAAAACAACATTATCTTTAAGGTATTGCTCTGTCAATTCCCTCAACTGCTTAATCGTCATATTTTCAAATGCTTGGTTCATTTTTCCCTTTTTTGATTTTTTATTTTAATAAGGGTTAATTCTACAATATCCCCTTCTTTTAAATCATAGATTTTCAAATCTTCAGGATCTAACCTTATTATATGAGTATTCCCATATTTTCTTATTATTTTTCTCATAATCCACCCAAGAATGTAGGGTTTATAAATATTTCGTTTTGTTTGGTTTTGTTTTATTTATTTTGAAGTGGTGAGAAAATTATAAATATTGCTTATATTTTTCATTTTTTATGGAATGGAAAGACTGGACAGGAAAGAAGGTTTTTATCAAGCTAACTGACGGCTCTGTTTTTTCTAAAAGTTTAGTCAAAGAAGTTGATGATGATTTTATCTCTATAATTGATAAATTTGGAAATCCTGCAACAATTTCCATTTCACAAATAATTAAAATAGTGGAGGAAGAAGAATGACTAAGAAAGGTATTAAAGAATTGAGTGAAGATGAATTTAGAAAATTAGCAAATCCAAGTTATGATTTAGAAAAAGAGCAAGAAGAATACAAAAACAATCTTTTAACGAGTTATAGAAACATTATTGATATTTTAAAAGAGTACATAGATATAAAAGAAGAATATTATAACATTATTGCTTTATGGATAATAGGAACTTATTTTCATGATAGATTTCCAAGTTATCCTTTTTTGTTTTTTAATGCCCAAAAAGGGTCTGGCAAGTCAAGAACTATGAATCTCATAACTTGTTTAGCAAAAGATGGTGAAATGGTGAATTCTTTGACAGAAGCAGTATTATTTAGAACAAAAGGAACTCTCGCAATTGATGAATACGAAGGAGTTAATAGGAAAGGTAATGAAAATTTAAGAGAATTGCTTAATTCTGCATACAAAAGAGGAACAAAAGTTAAAAGAATGAAGCAAAAAAAGACAATAGAAGGAATACAACATGTTGTAGAAGCATTTGAAGTATATAGACCTCTTGTTTTGGCTAATATCTGGGGGATGGAAAATGTGCTTGGAGATAGGTGTATTATATTAATTCTTGAAAAAAGCAATAAAAAGGAAATTACAAATTTAATAGAGGTTTTTCACGAAGATGAAGTGACAAAAGAGACCAAAAAATTGCTAAATAAGTGTAGTTTGTGTAGATGTAGTTTCTCTGCAGAACTATATAAAAACTGGAATATGTATGTTAAAAATAACTACACTAATTACATAAACAACACTAACTACACTAACTACATTAACTACATAGAGGTCTTTAAAACTATAAATTTGATGGATTTAAACGGAAGAGAGTTAGAATTATCCTTCCCTCTTTGCTTAATTGCCGCTGAAATTGATAGTAATGTTCTAAAAAAAACTACACTAACTTTAAAATCAATTTTTCACTCAAAAAGAGTGGAAGAATTAGTAGAAGATATAGATGTTTCTTTAATAGATTTTGTTGCTCAAGAGCCAGAACCTATATTTATTTCTGTTAATAGATTGACACAAAGATTCAAAGAATTTTTAAATACAAATGATGAGTGGATTAATTCAAGGTGGATGGGAAGAGCATTAAAAAGATTAAACTTGTTTAAAGAAAAAAGAAGAACTGGAAGAGGTATTGAAGTTATTTTAGATATTGAAAAAGCACAAAAGAAGCTAAAAATGTTTAAATAATTTCCACTGGAAATTGAGGTGTAAAAAAATCAGCAGATAGAGTTTTTTTATAAAAACCTTAGCAGGGCTTCCACACCTATTTTAGAATAAGCCAGATGCTTAGCCCAGCTAAGGAGAAAGGTGGTGATCAAACCTTATAGCAAGGTGAGTATGAAAAGATTATTTTCTCTTTTTCTTCCTCTTTGTTTTTCTTTTGGTTTTCTTTTTCTTTTTAGGCATTCTTCTCATCTTCCATTTATTTAATTTCTGTGGATAGTAACTACCTTATAATAGTTCCACTATTAAAAACAAAAATAAAAAAATTTATTCTTTATCTTCCAAAGACTTTCAAGATATTAGACCTTTCCAATACAAATGCTAAGATTGCCAATGCACAAAACACCAAAACCAGTTTAGCGATAGACCTTGAACTATTACTTGTATTATACCCATCTGCACAATAAGTGAAATCAACATAAGTCAAGTTAAGACTTGTTGCTGGAACTGTTTTTGTAGTATTTAATAAGGAGAACACACCTTCACTTGCATACAGGGTATAATCCGTATCTTTTGTTAAGGTAGTTCCTGCTCCATTCCTTATTGCAACAGATGTTAATGGGCAATCTGATTGTTTCCAAGCACTTTGTGAATAAATTGTGAAATTAATAGATTCATTGACTTCATTATCGTTTACATAGGCACTAGAAACATCTATGGATTTATTTGTTGTGGTCTGTTTGGAAGTCATTAAATTTGTAGTGTTCATAATTGGAGAAAATAAGGCTAAAGCTACTATAACTCCTACGAACAAAATAATAAACATTCCAACATTTCCTTTTTTGTTCATCTTTCAACACACCTCCTGATACAATTAAATATTAAATTGAACATCATTTTAACCTCCTAACCACCTTATTTTTTCATTTTCATACTCTTTTCTAAACCAACCTGTTTTTCCTTCTCTTACTAATCTTGGCTTATCTCTTCCTTTCATTATGGTCTGAACTGCATTTAATTTTCTTATTGATACTTTTGGTTTTGATAATTTCAACCTTTTTGCAACTTTAATCATTGAGATTTTCTTTTTCTTTTTTTTCTCTGCCATTTTATTTATCTATTTTAATCCCTTTTGATTTAGCAATAGCATAAGTCAATTTTTCTATATCTTTTTTATCATATCTCTTTCCATACCTTTTTTGATATTCGCTTGGGACAGGTTTCCCTAAATATTCTCTAAATAAAGTTGCTTTCAATTTTTTGAATGATTTAGTTAATGGCATATTTTTTCCTCCTATTTCTTCCTTTTCCTTTTGAACGGGGTTTTGAGCATCCACCTCTATCTTTATTTACTCTTACTCCTCTTCCTGAACCATCTCTTTTTGGTATTCCTCGTGTCATTTTATCCTTTGTAAGTTTTTTTTGCTTTTTTCATTGCATCTACTAATCTAACTGATTTATCTTTCTTTTTCATCTCCTCATAAACTTTCATTAGATGTTCCTGCCATTTTGTTTTTGCCATTTTAGTTGTTTAATACCTCCACTACTTTTGTTCCTAATAATATTGCTCCTGCTCCTATTAAAACATTTTTTAAATCTTTATTCATTCCTTTACCAATTTTTTGTGTTATTTCGCATCCACCTCTTCCTCTATTTAATCTTAATCCTCTTCCACTCCCATCTTTTTTAGGGATTCCTCTAAGAAAATTTTTTAATTCTTTCTTTTTTTCTTGCTCAAAAAACGATTTCATATCCTAAATAACCTTTTGTTTTTAAATAAATTAGGATTTCCTTTTAATACATTTGGTTGCCCAACAAAAATATTCTTTTGTTTTTTGAATAAATTTTTCTCTTTAAGCACTTCCCAACTAATCTTATTTGTAATATTTGGAATATCTAATGGATTGTGTTTAAAATTTATATCATTTATTCTTTTTTTCCTCATTCTGTCTAATGCTTTTTTTATGTTATCTTGTCTTTCTTCCTCTATAAACCTCTCTAATTCCCTTTCATTTGCAGATTTCATTCTGTCTTCTACTAATTTCCTTAATCTTATTTCTTCATCAAGAAGTCTAATTTTTTCTTTTCTCTCTTTATTCTTCTCTCCAAGTTTTTTTATTAAATCTGCTATTCCCATCGTATTTATTAGATTTTTTCAGTATTTAAATCCTATATTAAGTTAATATTCTTGCTAATGACTTAAATGATACATATCCCGCTATTAAGATTATTAAAATATAAATTGGTTGTCCTAACATAAAGGAGAAAATTAATGAACTTAATGCTAATAATACCATAAACACTCTATTTGACATTTGGAAATAAGCACAAGTAAAACTAAATAAAAATACAAAAGCATAGGTAAATAATTGAGAACTTCCTAGAAAGTAATCTATGAAAATCTTTCTTAAATCTAATGGATTGATATATTCTGTTACCATTTTAATCTTTCCCCTGCACAAATTCTATTAATGAAAATACAAATCCTACTAAAATAGGAAATATTAAGATCCAAGTTAGATAATATTCCCAACCAGTTCCGCCTGTTATTTGGTTCATATAAACAACTATTGAAAGGAAATCAAATGCAAACATTGAACAAATATAAGTAGCCAATGATGCTGTTATTGCGTAAGTTAAAGCACTAGCATTTACTCCTGAACCAAGCACAAATACTCCTCCTGCAACATTAATTGCTACTAGAACAGATAAAGTTAGAATAATCGCCCACCACCATGAATTTGCATTTATTATGTCGCTAGTTGTATAAGTGGTGGATGATGAGACTTCTGGAACTACATCAGTCTCATTTAAGTTTAATCCGCTTATTTTATCTAAAATATGACTACTTCCTGTTTGAATACCTGCTAGATGAAATGTCCACATTAATCCTACTGCTATTATCATAAAATAATATAATTTCATTTTCTTTCCTCCTTGATGATAAATCCTATTATCATAACTCCTGTTATGTATACTAGGAAATCACCTAAATTTACATTTGTTCCTACTAAAAAATCAGGATTAGGTATAAAGCCAATTCCATTTAAAAATAATACTAATCCAAAGATTATTCCTAATGCAAAAACATCTCCTCTTAATCCATACCTATAACTCATACTTCCTGTTACTAATACTAAAATTAAAACACTTATTAAAGCCTTTCCAAAGTAATCTGTTCCTTCATCTCCTAAAACCCCAAACATATTTGCTGATATGTATGTGTTTGCTCTTGTAAATAGTTGGCTAATTCCAAAAGGACTTTTAGTATAAATTTGCCATACTTTTGTGTGATTTATGTATGTTGAATTAATTACATAATAATAATCCATAATTATTCTTGTTTGATTTGAAGTATTTGCATCTAAACTTAATGTTCCTCCAGTGCTAGAAGTTGAACTTTTAGAGCCAATTATTGTTCCATTTCCATATTTTAAAGTAAATCCAAACTCATCTAATGCCCAATAACCTGTTGTTATTGTATAATTAAAATTATAAATCGTATCATTTTTAAGATATGTTTCTAATGGGTTAATAGTTATCCCTATTTGCTTTTGGTAATCACTTATTGGTGGTTGTGCTGTTCCTCCACCTAATTGAATTATTCTTGGTGTTGAATCGCCTATTGTTAATGATACTACTTTAGAATCGTATCCAGATTTAACAAAAGTGTAGGTGTGGGCATAATCTGGGTTAATCCAAAAATTAACTGCTCCTGCATCATCTGTTGTTCCTTGTCCTAATAAAACATTTTCTCCATCAATTATTCTTGTTACACTAACACTTACACCAGATAATACATTTCCATTAGAATCATAAACAATAAAATAAGCATATATTCCATCAGAATTTTCTAATAAGTATAATGTTTTATTTTCTGTTGAACTTGTTAATTGTGCATCTTGCTCATCATAAACTCTTTGCGGTGATTCACTATTTTTATATTGTATGTGCATATCTACATTTAGTGTTTCATCATCTGGTGAGAAGCAAAAAGCATAATATGAATTATTTGTATTATTGATATATTCATAAGTTTTATTAACTGATCCTGTTCCCAACCAATAAGTAAATTGAGATAATGGAAATTGTCCTGTTGTGTTTGTTAAATCCCCTTCATTTTTAAATGTGAAATTAATATAAGGGGTATTATATGTTGCATTACACAAAGTGAATATTATTGAATTCACATCTTGATAGTAGTAATTAGAATAAATTGTTTCTTCCCCATAGGTAAATTCCCATCTAATTGAATTATTTCCTACATTAGTTGTTGGAATATCAAAAGTTTTAGAATAAACACTTCCTTCTGGTAATGTTGAATATTCTGTTCCATTATAAATTAATTTAACTGATGTTAAAGAAGCATTTGCTATTAAATTTATTTTGAATGTTTCTGTTTTTGTTTCATAAGTTGAAGAACTATAAGTAACGTCATTTTGGAAAATCTTATATTCCCAACTTTTTGTTTCAGAACTTAAATGTCCAAAAGTATCATTTGCATAAAATGTTACATTCCTATTATTGTAATCCGTAATATTTATTGTTGTGTGGTTGTCATTACAATTCACACTTACATTTGTTCCATTATAATCATACCAGCAAGAATCTAAATGAGTATCTGAAACACTCCAGTTTAAATCTAAATTTGTATTTTTAATATGATAATCAATTACTCCTATTGGATATGTTATGTTTATACTTGGAGGAGTTAGATCAACAATAAAATTAGTTACTGAATTATTTAATCCCCAAACACCAGATACAGAATTTCTTGCATAAATTGTTAAGTTAAAAACACCCTCTTCAATATTCAATAACTTGTTTAAACTTGTTCCTGGTTGGTCTGAAATAGTTATATTTGTTCCATTATAATTTATTACCCAATTATCTACATTTAATGAACTTGTTGCATTAAACCATATGCTTGATGTTGAATAATTTGTATCTTTAATTGGAGAACTTATATTTATTTTTGGTGAAGTATCGATAGTTAAAGTCCTAACTGTTGCATTTGCACATCTTCCATTAGTATCACAAGCTTCATAAGTCCAATTATGAGTTCCTTCTGGGAGTGTTTTTGTGAAGATGTAATCCCCATCTACTCCTGAAGAATTTGTTTCATTATAAACCCCATCTAAAATTAAACTTACATTAGCAACTCCTACACTTGATAATACAGTTCCATTAAATGTTATTGTCTGAGATGTTGAATTATATGTATCTATTGGTGAGTTTAAAGTTACTGATATTAATCCTTCTTCACTACCTAAAACATAATTTGGTGCTGTTTGATTGTATATTGCTTTTATTTCATCTTTTGAAAGAGCCTTATTCCAAACACCAACTTCATCTATTGTCCCATTAAAAACCCAGTTTGAAGTAGTTATATCACTATCTCCATCATTTCCATTTGCCCCAATATAAAATTGGTCTAATGTTACGCTTCCTAAACTTGTGGTAGAATTTCCAATATTTTCCCCATTAACCCATAACTCCTGATGGGACGAGCTTGTAAAAACCCCAGTAACCATAATCCAACTCCCGTTATTTCCGTCTATTGAAGAAGTGTATCTTGAAATAGTTCCTCCATCATCTCTCGTTGTTATTGCTATCTTCGTGTTTGACAAAAATCCTATTGTTGAGAAAGGGTTACCTGTCCCAGATTTTGAGAATGAAACTATTGACGGTTCAGCTACTTGGCTTGAGCTTGTTTTAATCCAAGCATTAAAAGTATATGGAAAACCAGAAATCCCTAAATTTGAATCATTATAAACGAAGTCTCCGTTAGTGTTCGCAACAGCTTCAAGCTCAAACGCATTATCTATTTTTCCAGTAACTCCTCTTGTTGCTCCGCTATTTGTTCCGTCATAATTTCCAACAGCATCAATAACATCCCCTGAAGTTCCGTCTAAATAATACATTGAAACAGGATTAAAATAAGTATTACTTGCAGAACTTCCTGAACTTGCTGATGGATTTCCATAATACATATAAATTGATGTTTCTCCAAGATTATTTACTCTAACTATTGCCCAGTTTCCATCTGATTTTTTTTGTATTGTATAATTTAATTCTGTATCTTCTGCTGAATTAATAAATCTCAAATCATCAAAATCTGTCTGCATATCTGAATCATAAGAGATATTTAAATAAGAAATATTTCCTGTTAAATTGCTTATTTGTCTTTTATTATACCAATTACTATTCCACCAAGCCCAATCTGTTAAATCTTTTCCAAATGCACTTCCAATCCAATCAATACTTTCAAAAGGATTTTTCTTTGCTTCAATTTTCCATTTATAAGTTCCTGCATTTAAAACTTCTCCTTTATATTCTTTCCAATATGATTTAGTTTTTGTTTCTTTGTGAGAACCGACTTTAACATTTTTACAATTTTTATATGAAGTCATATTTTTAAAAGAATATTTATATTCGCAAACCTCTTTATAATCTGGAACATCTATCTGGTAACTTTCTTCTATTAAAATCAATATCTTACTATCCTTTAAATTTTTAAACTTATTTCGTCTATCTTTAAACCTTAAATCACTAAATAATTTTCCTTTTGTATAAAGAGTGGCAGTTCCTTCTGCATAACAATTAATTAAACACTGGTCTGTATTATCTTCAAGAGTATAATCTGCTATGCTTTTTCCTAGTCCAAAAGCATTTTTTATTTTGATCTGTCCATATTTTCCTATTTTTTTATCAAAGTGTTTAATATTATCAAAATCCCAAGCACTTACACTTCCAAGTAGGAAAATCCCGAGAATGAACATTAAGATTAATATTTTTTTCATCTTCTACCCCCTACTATAAAACCCAAAGCAATACTTGCTAAAGTCCAGATAAAATAAGGGATAACTGAATCACCTGCTAAACAATTTACTTTAGTGAAATTACTTATTGAAGAATTAGAACAATCCATCGCTGTTCTAAATGTTAATACATCATTTGCCAAAAAAGGAAGGATTAAAATTCCCGCTACCCAAACTATTAAGGTGATTACAATCCCAAAGTAAATATTCCCTTTTTTGTTCATTTTAGACATGCCTTACGATTATTAACCCCCCTATTCCTACTAATAATGCAATAAATATGTTTTGTAAATCAATAGAGGTGCATATTGCCTTTGTTTGAGGAGAAGTTGTTGTGGAACAATTTAATAGAGGGCTATTCATTTGTTCATCTATTGCTTGATTTAAAGAAGGTGCTAAGGCTAATGCTAAAAGAAGGACTATTACTCCTAACATAAGTCCATAAACAAGGACAAACCCTCTCTTATCATTTTTCATTTTTCATTTAGATAAGTTTGATTTTTCTCTCTTTTTTCTTTCTGAAAAATTGAGCTTCTTTTATTTCTCCTTTCGTTCCGAATCTTAATGTTTTCTTTTGGACTATCCTAAATATGTCCTTTTTACTTGGTCTAAAACCATATCCTAAATTTATTTTAATCTTTTTTCCACCTTTTTTAATGAATCCACTTGCTCTTAATGTTCCCAAAAGTTCTTTTTTTAATCCTCTTTTTGCTCCACCTAATGTTTCAAATTCTCCTAATAGAATATCCTTTCCTTTTTTCCTAACAAATGCTTTAAATAATTCAATTTTTTCTTTTGCTTTCTTTATTCCTTTTTTTTCTTTAATTGTTTTTGAACTTTCAATTAGATGGGTTAGTTTCGGTTTTGGTTCTTTTGGGGTTACTTTTTGTGTAGTTTGCATAGTCTTTTGTTTTTGTAGTAACCTTTGAGCTTGTCTTTGTTTTAATCCTAGTAGTGTCCTTAAAAACGATCTCTGTTTAGGTAATGGTGATTCTTTTGATATTTGACTTAGTTTACTTATTTGTTCTGTTTTTATGTCTGCTAAAGGTTTTTGTTTTGCTTTTAGTTGTTGTAATTTTGATATTTGGCTTATTTTTGTTGGTTGTTTAAACCTTTGTGTAAAAACTGATAAACTACCTAAATTTATTGGTTGTATGGGTGTTGCTTTGATGCTTGTTGTTTGTGCAGAAGGAACACTCGCACCATAACTTTCTGTTCTTTCATACATTCCTGCTCCATAATATTGGGATTGAGGTTTTTGTGTTGTTGAAGCACTGACTAATGGTAGAATCCCATAATCTTTTTTTGTTGATGCCTCTAATGTTGTTTTTTCTGTAATTTTAGGAACTTTCGATTTTTTTGCAACTTCCTTTAGCACCTTTGTTAATTTCTGTGTTGTTTGTTTTGGAGAATATAATTGTTGAAGATATTGTTGTGATGATTTTTTTCCTTTACTTTTTATTCCTAATAATTCATCTAAATTGATTATTACTTCTGGCTTTCCTTTTTCTGCTAATGTTAATCCTTTTGAAATCGAAACAGCTCTTTTTTTTGGTATTGTTTGCTTAATTATGTCTGCACTTTGATAAACATCATAACTTTTAATTTCTCTTGCTTTTATCTCCCTTGTTCCTGTTTTTATTTTCCTTCCCAACAAGTCGACCTCTCCAATTTTCTTTACTCCTGATATTCCTTCCACTGATGTTGTGGTCTTTCCTGCTTGGGATAGTTTTGTGAATGGTCTCCCTTCTTTTGTTAGGAAGGATTTCTCAATATTTGAGGCAAATTTATATAACTCTATCCCTTTTTTTTCTCCAGTAGGTTCTGCTAATAAATTAATAAACTTCATAGTTCCTAAGGGTTGTCTTGTTCTAATCCCCTTCACTTCTGTTAGTAGGGGTTTTGATTCTTCTGCTCCTAATAATTTTATTAATGTTCCTTCTTCACCTTCAACTACCAAAGCAGTTCCTTTGAATATATTTTGTTTTAATTCTGGTTGCCTTAATCTCATTAATTTTTTTGCTTGTGCTTCTGTATAACCTTTTTTCTTTAGAAATTTCAATGCTTTTTTATATGCTTCAGAACCTTCTTTTCCATAAGGTATTCCACCAAATAATTCATCTCCTAAAAAGTTTTTGATTATGGTTTTTCTTCCGCCTTTTCCTTCTTGTGAAAATGTTAATATATCCTCATAAATAGTTGCTTGTTTTTTAGCTGAAGGGCTATAAATTACTGTAGATGGTTTTCCAATTATCTCCAGTGATTCTTCTGGTGTTTTTATATTTAAAGCTTCAAATTCTATTTTTGGTTTTGATAATTTTTTTGCTACTCTCCCTGTTCCACTTACACCTAATAATACTGATGGCAATCCAATATCCCATAGGGCTATATTTTTTTCCATGTCCTTTTTGATTTGTGAACCATACTTTTTTTCAAACTCCTCTTTTGTTGGTATTTCTTTTTTTGAATAACCTTGTTTGATTAATTTTTGCTTTTGTGATTCATATTGTTTATTTAATTCTTTTTTATAATCTCTTTCAAGTGTTCTTAATTTTTCTGAACCTGTGATTATATCTGCACCTAACATATACTCCCCACCAAAATAATATGCTAATGCCTCTGGAGCATACCTTACCGTTTTTCCAGTTACTTTGCCAAAAAAACCAACTGGAGTTAATTCTTCATGCTCTGGGATTGTTAATTTTGTTGGTGTTTCTCCACCATACATCATTGTTTCATGTAAATATACCTGTTTTTTTTGTGAAGGGATCGTTTTAGTTTGCTTTATTTTTGTCCAATCAACAAATTGACCTACTTTCTCTTCACTATATTCTCCTATTTTTGGTAATGTTTCTCTTAATGTCCTAATTATTTTACCACCACTTATTTCTTCTGGAAAACCTCTTTTTTCAAATGTATCTGGAACGCCTTTAATAGTTGTAGCATATCCTACACCTTTTCCAATACCCTCGCTAGCCGTCGTTAATCCAGAACCAATTAAGTTTATCATTCCTTTTACCGAGCCTTTTTCCTGTGCTTTTCTTAGTCTTTTTTCTTGTTCTAATGTTAAGGGAAATATTGTTGCTGTTCCTCCAGCTCCTATTGGGTATGTGGAAGTAATTATCCCAGATGGTGTTATTATATTAACTTTTTGAGTTATTTCTGGTGGTTCTTTTTTTAAATCATAAAAGGAATCTCTTAAGTTACCTATCTTTTCCCTTACCTTCATAACTGTTCCTGCAATAAAACTAGAGGGTTTTCCCCTTGCTTTTTCTAAATTAACACTAATTGGTAAATTTTCTTTGTAAATTTTTGAACTAGCACTAACCAATGGAAATATCTCCCTACCAAACATATTCTTGGATTTCACTTCAATATCAAAAACTGCTTTATTGAATTTGTCTAAATCTAATTTGCTAATTCTGTCCAATCTTTTTGTATCAACTTTGGGAATATCCTTTTTAAGACCTTCAATTAGTTTATTATACTCTTCTACTGAAAATGTTTTACCTAATGCACTACTTTGAACTCCTTTTACTCTCATATTTTCCCAATCAACTATTAGTTTTTCTCCTCCACTACTTCTTTGAAATTCCTCAACTTGTTTAGCGAAAGATTCTCGTGCTAATCTTTCTCGAGTATAAAATTCTTTAAGATATTTCTTAACAACCTCATCATTAATCCAATATGGAGAAATCTTTTTGTAGTAGAATTTTTTAGCTAATTTATAGGCTTCTTGTTCTCTTCTAATCTTTGCTTGTGCTTGTTCTACTTTTTTTATTTGTTCTTCGTAACTTTTTACTTGTTTCTCATAGTCTAATATTCCTTCTTCATATTTCTTTAATTTCTCTCTACTTTCTCCAAGTAAATCTAATCTTTTTGAAATATCTTCACTAGTTTCTTTTATTTTCCTTCTAACTAACCTCCCTCTAAGTCCTCCGCCATACTTTTGACTTCTTAAAGCTCTTTGAGATGTTATATCTGGTAATGATTTTTTAGCTTCAATTAATCTACTTTCTGTTTCTGATATTTTGCCTCTTTGTTCTGTTAAAATAGTTCTTGCTTGTGAAATCTTTTGCCTTGCCTCCTGAACTTGTTGTTTAGCTTCTTGTATTGTTGCCATTATTATTTCCCGAATCTTTTTAGTTTTCTTTTTATATGAGTGTCTAACAAATCCTCTAAATTTATATCAAATTCCTTTAATTTTTTAGAACGAACAATTAATAACTTCTGATTATTCGCTCTATTTTTAAAACATTTTACAAAATCCTTTAGTTTAGCCATAGCAATTACTAGTAATTTTAGTATTTAAATTCTATGTAAGAATTAGTCTTACCACTCTAAATCTTTATCTAACCAACTCTTTCCTTCTTTTAGTACTCCTTTAGTATTCGCAAATTTCTCTTGTTTAATTTCTGGAGAAAAATCAAATCCATATCTTAATTTTATTATCTTTGCTATTTTTCTAAAACTTTTTTTATCTGCTGTTCTAAAGAAATCTAATTTTCTTCCAGTTTCATCCCTTATAATTATCTCTATCATATCCCCTTTTTTTCCATACTGCAACCAATTATGTTTTTTAAGAGCCATTCTATTTGCCAGTAAGCATTGTGTAAAGTATATAACCCCCAACGATTAAGGCTATAATAAGGATTAAACTTAACCCACCACTCTTCTTTATTTTGATTACATCTGCCAACATTCTTGCCATTATATATTTCTGTCCGTATGTTTCATTGTAGATGAATTTTTCTTTTCCATCCTTCACAACTCTTGTTAGAATTTTCTTCACATTAAGCGGGTTCTTTTTCCAAGTTGGTTGAATTATTATTGGAAATTTTCCTTCCCAATAACAAATTTCTGTTCCATTTATAGCATGGTATCTAATATTTTTACTCTCTTTAAAGCATCCGCCATCTACTTTCTCTTTTTCACCCCAAACATTTCCATTTTCATCGATGTATATTATGCCAATATAGCCTTTTTTAATTTTGGATTTTCTTACTTTCGCTTTTCTTGGTAGTTTTATCTTCTTCTTTTTTATATCTTTTAAAGCATCATAGATTTCTGTTACTTTATCATTCATAGTTAGTTCTTTTGGTTTACCTTCAATTTCTTCTGTTTTTTGAAATTCAATTTCTTCCATAAGGTATATTACCCCCATTCATTTTTATACTCTCCCTCCAGAATCTTTCTTTTTAAACCATCCTTTATTGGTCTTTTTAGTTTTAGGGGAAACATCTGCCAACTCTTTCTTTTGAGTTACTGATAATTTTACTAATATTCCATCTTTTGATAAACTTGTTGCTGTCTGTATTTCTGCCATCTTCTTGAAATATTCTTTCCAAGAGGGGTCTCCATAAATATCCCCTGCGAATAAGGCTAGTTCTTTATATGTTCTAACAGGTAATTTTGGTGTTCCCAATTCTTCTTTTTCAAGATACCCTGTTTTAGTTGTATCATCGCTCTTAATTATATTAGTGAAAAAACTATGAACATTCTGCTTTCCTTCATTAAGTTGCCTTAGAATTTCCTTCTCTTCGTTTGTTAAATCTTCACTCATCCCAAACAACCTCCTGCATTACTTCTTCTCCAGAGTTTTTTGCACCATTTATGATTTCTCTTAATGAGATTATCATCTCTTTCAAGGTCATCCCAGTTAGTTTTGACCAAATCACTAAACCTAATCCTAGTAATACTCCTCCAGTAATTAAGGTATCCCATATCGATTGTTTCATTTTTCATCTTTAAATTTTTGTGCTCTCCATCCTGCCCTTTGATAAAATAGGGGAACATATCCATGTTTTTTTAATTCGTTTTTTATATAAGTTATTTTATCCATTTCTGAAGCCATTTTTTTTATGTATTCTTTCCATCTTTCTATTGTTTTTTTCTTCCAATTTGGATCATTTTCTAAATCTGGAAATTCTTTAATACATCCAACTTTGCTCAATTTTAATCCTTCTATTGTAGTTGTTATCTGGGAGGAAGTATCATAAAATAATACTTCATTTCCTCTTACAATTACTTCTACTACTTCCCCTCCTAAACGGAAAGTTGATTTTATCATCTTAATTTCCGATTAAATTCTTTTTCAATTCATCAACTTTGTTTAGTAGTGTCGCTATCGCTTCATATAATGATAGGTGCTGTTCATCTGGTGCTTGAATTGCCAATCCAAATTCTGTTGGCACTTGCACTACCTGAAATTTTTGTTCTTTTTTTTTCTTTTCTTCTTCGGTCATTCTTATACCTCCTGTCTTATTTAATTAAATTACTTCAAATTGTTCTAATAAAGCCCATAAGGATAATATAAAACCAATACCTATTGTCAAATATGAAACATAGTTCGTTAATGAATCTCTAAAAATTATTATACCCTTATTTATTGTGTATACTCCCAAAAAAATCATAGCCATACCACCTAAAACAGTCAGAGGGATATTTTTACCATAAAAAAATGATATAAATGTTATTCCATATATTAAAATTATCACAAAAACAAAGAAAACAATATTTGAACTTCCAGATTTTCCAGATGGAGTAACCTCCCAAATTCCTGATAAAGCTCCTCCCAATCCCCCTCCTTCACATTTTACTCCATAAGAATAAAATCCTAATTCCAAAAAAATATTTTTTTGTATATTGTTTTTCCAGTATCCGTCAGAAGTATAATTTGAATTTTGATTATAAATTAAATTTCCATTTGAATCTACTATATAAAGCATACAATCTACTGTTGAATTATCAATTAAAACTCCGTTAGATTCGTTATAAACAAAAAAACTATATGTGTAATTTAAGTTTTGTTCCAAGGTTTTTTGTAACGGTTCTACAATTATAAATCCTTTTTCTGTATTCTCTGCTGTTAAATAGACATTTTTAGCCAGAACAAAATTTGAACTAAAAAAAATTCCTAAAATTAAAAAACAAAAAAAAGTTGAGAGAGACTTATCCGACAGACTAACTCCCCTTAAGGTCAAAGCCTCTGTCTTATCTCCCTCCTGTTTTTTCTTTATCATTCATTATCCCTCCTTACATTAGACCTGAATTTCTCAAGCCCTGAGCGGCAATTCCTATTGCTGTTGAAGCAATCGATAGGTTGTAGAACAATGTTGTAAGTCCAAGTATAGTTGAACTTGCTCCAGTTATGTTTGAATTGTTTTGTGCTCCAGCAACTTCATCTGCAACTGTTGGAGCTAATGTAACTCCTACAAGGATAACAATAAATCCGCCTATAATGTTTCCTAACATTCTGAATACACCCCCTGAAACATAAATAAATTTGAGTATTTTTTGAATTCCATTAATTTATAATAAATTTTTCAGTATTTAAATCCTATGGAAAGTTACTATTTACTAGTAATATAAATACATAGGATTTAAATATTCTTAAATCATCCATAAAATATGGGTAAGAAAGATAAAAAAGAGATTAGATTTATTATTTCAAAAAGTAGATATGATAAATTAAAAAAAGAAGCAGAAGAATTAAATGTTCCCCTTGCTAGTTTAATTAAAATTAAAATAGGAAATAAAAATGGAAGAAGATAAAAAAATAATAAAAAGCAAGTATAGTTCTGGAATAAATATTATTTTAAGGTTAGACCAATTATGGAGAGATACTCATTTGCATTCAAGAAATGACCAATTTTATAAATGGAATAATGATTTGGATTGTATTTGGAGAGAGTTAGCAAGAGATTTAAATGATGATGGGTATAATGAATGGGGGGGAAAAATAGATAAAATAAATAGCAAATTAAAAGAGTTGGGTAAATTTGAAGATGAGAAACCTGCTGGTTTTAAAGAGCCTTCAAAAGAAATGTTAAAAAAGAGAGAAAAACAATATGAGTTATTAAATGAAAAGCAATTAATTCTTGCGAGATTAGAAAATGAAGTTGGAAAAGGAACAACTGAAGAAGATGAAGAGGACTATGATTTTGATTAAATTTGGATAGAATAAAAAATGAATGAAAAAAAAAGTAATGTTGTTGTAATAAAAGACCCTAAATATGAAAAACCTATTCAGTATTATTTAGACCCCTTATTAAAAAAGAATCTTGATGAAAAATTAATACCCTCACTACAAAAAAAAGATAAAGATGCAGTTATTTGTATTGATGGTGCAGAAGGTGCAGGAAAAAGCACTTTCGCTTTTCAGATAGGCAAATATGTAGACCCTACATTAGATTTATCAAGGGTTGTTTTTGATGCTGAGAGTTTTAGAAAAGCAATATTTAAAGCAAAAAAAGGTCAATGTGTTATCTATGATGAAGCATTTACTGGTTTTTCCAGTCGTTCAAGTCTTTCTGCTATTAATCGTGTGTTAGTTAGTCTTATGATGCAAATGAGACAAAAAAATCTATTTGTTCTTATTGTTCTACCAACTTTTTTCTTATTAGATAAGTATGTTGCATTATTTAGAACCAAAGCCCTTATTCATGTATATGAAAACAAAGGCATTCGTGGTTACTTTAGATTGTATAATCGTAAAAAAAAGAAACTTTTGTATCTAATGGGGAAGCAAACTTATTCTTACGGCTCTAAAGCGTCTGGAAAATATGTCCGCACCAAGTTTAAGGGACGCTTTTATGGGGTTTTCGCTCTTGGTGATGAAAAATGTGAAGAAGAATATAGAAAGAAGAAGATTAAAGCATTAGAAATGACAGAAAAGAATCCTATGACAGCAGGACAAATTAAATATAGGGAACAAAGAGATATAATTTTATATTTATTAAGAAAAACAAGTAAGATGACATATCAAGAACTAGCAAATTTGCTTGGAGACTACAATATTGAAATGTCCTATGTCCAAATATCAAGAATTTGTGCTAAATTTGGTGATAAAGAGCAAAAAAGTGATAAAAAAAGTGAAAAAGAGCCTGAAAATAATGAAAAAGAGTAGTTTATGCTGGTTTTATGGCTCAAAATGGCTATTTTTTGTGCTTTTGGGTTGATTTTATTAATTTTTCATGGAAAAGTAGGTGAAATTTGAGATTTTTGAAGGCATTTAAGCGGTTTTTTGCGGTAAAAAGGGCTTTTTTTACATTTACATAATAAATATATCATAAATATATAGTTTTAAAACCAATTATTTGGACAAAATCACTAAAAAAGGTTAAATATTTGGGTTATTTCTAGGCATTTGGCTCTGTTCTGCACTGATTTTGGCTAACCTGCCCTTAAAACTACCAATTTTGTGTTATTTAATGTTCAACTAGGCATTTATTTTGCTAAAAATTGTGAAAAATGGCGGTATTTATATTACTTATCTAGGCATTGGAGGAACTTCTTTAAATTTTTGTTAATTTTTCTAGGCATTTGATAATTTTTGTTAAATTTTCAAGGCACTTGTTTTCTGGAGTGCTAAAAAATGGTGTTATATGGTGTTATAATTGTGTTATTTCTGGCTCTTTTTTCGGCTTAAATTTTCGGTTTTTTTGGTCAATTTGAATAATCCAAAAGGAATAAATAATAAAGATAATTACATAAAATTACTATTATGTGCAAAAATAGAAAAAAGATAAAGGGAAAAATAAATAAAAAGTTGCATAAAAAACGGATTGAAAGAAATAAAAATTATTAAAATTTGGCGTGTTATCCTTTCGTAGTTAAACAGGGTTTCTGGTTTGTTAACATTCCGACGATAAAATTTATTGTCATTATAAAATAATAATGCAATAAAAAAAACATAACCGAAAAGTATTTAAAGGGTAGTGAGTAGTATATATTATAAACTAAATAGGGGGTTTAAGGATATGAGAATAAACATAAAATATAATAAGAACATAGACAAAATAATAAGTAGGATATTAAACGAACAAATGCAGAAAGAGAGAAATAAAAAGATTAGAGAAGAAATAAAAAGAAGGGTGTTTAGAAAATGAAGATTATAAACCAAAAAGTTAAAGTAGTAGAACCTTATTTTGACTATGCTGAAAAACGGGTTAAAAATAGGGTGATTTATGGAAGGGTTATAAAAGAGACACCTAAATATATTTTTCTCAATGGTTTCGGAGAATTGAAGTTTAAAAAGGAGGATGTAAAAATAGAGGTTTTAAAATGAATAAAGAAAAACCAAATAAATCCGATGTGATTATTGATTTAAATAAATGGAATAAAAAACAAAAGGAGTTTGAAAAACAATATAAAAAAGAGTTAAAAGATTGTTTAAATGGAAATAAAAAAGCAGTTGTGTTTATAAATAAATATGGTATAGAATGTTGGGCTATTCCTTGCTATCTTAAAAAAGTTTATGGTTTTGATTTAGAAAATAAATATATTAAAGTAAAAGAGATAAACAAAGAAGATTTTATTAGATTATATAAAATAGAAGAAGAAATTAAAAAACTTAATTTAAAAAAGAAAAAACTAATAAGGAGTTTTTTAAAGAGATGAAAGGAGGTTTAAATAAAAATGACAGAAGATATAAAAGGAGATAAAGAAAGTGCTGTTTTATCTGTTGGTTGGTTATTTGGAGGGAACTATACAAAAGAACAGGCAGTCAGTTTTGAGGAAATTATAAAGAGTTTTGAAAGTTTAGCTTATCTTGAAAGGCAGCATATTTTAGAGGTTTTAGTATATATTTATAAAAATGCTGTTGATGATGAAGAAGTTGTAAATACTCTTTATAAAGAATACGAGAAACAGCAATAATATTTTTTTATTTTTTTTTAAATTTAGTGGTTTTTGAGGATACCCACTTAAAAAAAATCCTCTTAATTAAAAAAACGGGAGGTTAAAAAATGTTGAAAGGAGAAACAACAAAAGAATATATAGAAACTTACAATATTTTAAATGAGTTTTTAATGCCTGATAAGAGAGATAGGGTTTTAGAATATATCTCAAAACTTCTAGAATACAAAAAGGCATATAACTATCTTTTAGAATATTGTGTAAAGAACAACAAAGACAAATAAATAAAGATTTGAACAAAATTTTTATTTTGAATATTAGAGAACAGGTTAAAGAGTAGTTACTACTCTAAATAATTAAATTTAAAGGTTAAAAAATGGAAAAAGAAATTAAAAAAGAAGATTTAAAAGCAATTCAGAAAAGGGGATATATACTTAAAGATGACTTTTTAAAGAATACAAAAGAAACAGAAATATTCGGGGTTATTGAAACAATTT
>Ga0190331_1000014_pt1 | contig 31308 bp, 26 predicted proteins | sample 48720445_MG_FD_161681 | JGI IMG/M metagenome (GOLD analysis project Ga0190331, IMG submission 161681) | Hydrothermal vent sediment bacterial communities from Southern Trench, Guaymas Basin, Mexico - 4872-04-4-5_MG | ecosystem: Environmental > Aquatic > Marine > Hydrothermal vents > Sediment ... | reverse complement strand
ATAAATATTTATTGTAGGAGAAAAAAATGGCAAATACTGTTAAAATTGAAAGGGTATTGATTAGTGTAACAAATAAAGAAGGAATTGTTGATTTTGCTGGATTTTTGGTAGAAAATGGAGCAGAAATTATTTCTACAGGTGGGACAGCAAAAGTATTAAAGAAAAACAATATTGCTGTTACAGAAGTGAGTGATTATACAGGCTTTCCAGAAATTTTAAATGGTAGGGTAAAGACTCTGCATCCTAAAATTCATGGTGGCATTCTTGCCCAATTGGTAAAAAAAGAACATACCGAACAAATGCGCAAATACCAGATAAAAACTATAAATATGGTGGTAGTTAACCTTTATGATTTTAAAAGCGTTTATGAACAAAAGAATAATATACTATTTGCTGAAGCCTTAGAAAAAATAGATATTGGTGGCCCTACCCTATTGCGCGCCGCAGCCAAGAATTTTTCTTATGTGGTGGCTGTATGCGATCCAGCAGACTATCCTGAATTAAAGGAAGAAATTAGAAAAGAAGGAGGGATAAATGGTCTTACCAGGTTACGTTTAGCCCAGAAAGTATTTGCCTTAACCAGTGAATATGATGCCATGATTAGTAAATTTCTTGAAGATGCTAAAAAAATGTTAGAGTGGAATATAAAAGCAAGTGCGGGAATACAGATAGGCACGAAAATTAGTTAAGGGAGTGAAAAAATGAAGGTTTTAGTCATTGGTAGTGGGGGCAGAGAGCATACCTTGGTATGGAAAATTAAACAGTCTACTTTAGTAAAAGAGGTCTTTTGTGCACCTGGAAATGGAGGTATCTCTAAATTGGCTACTTGTGTCCCTATTAAGGCAAATGATCTTAAAAGTTTGGCTGATTTTGTAGAAAAAGAAGGCATTGATTTAACAGTAGTTGGACCTGAAGAGCCTTTAGTATTAGGTATTGTAAATGAGTTTGAAAAACGTGGTCTTAGAATCTTTGGTCCCAGCCAAAAAGCAGCCCAAATTGAAGGTAGTAAGGTCTTTGCCAAAGAACTTATGCAAAAATACAACATCCCTACGGCTGAATTTGCTATTTTCTCAGACCCAAAACTAGCTAAAGACTATGTCCAAGAAAAAGGCGCACCTATTGTAATCAAAGCCGATGGATTGGCTGCAGGTAAGGGGGTAATCCCAGCACGCACTTTAGAGCAAGCATTAGAAGCCATTGATTTAATCATGGTAAAAAAGGTCTTTGGTCAGGCAGGTGAAAAGATAGTCATCGAAGAGTTTCTAGATGGTGAAGAGGCCTCTTTTTTGGTGGTTAGTGATGGGGAAAACATATTAGCCCTCCCTTCTTCTCAAGACCACAAACCCATATACGATGATGACAAAGGACCTAATACTGGCGGTATGGGGGCTTATTCACCAGCTCCTATTGTTACCAGAGGGGTAGAAAGGCATATTATGCAGGATATTATATACCCTACCATTAAAGGCTTAGCTAAGGAAGGTTTTCCTTATAAAGGCGTGCTTTATGCCGGTTTAATGATTAAAAATGGACAGCCAAAGGTTTTAGAGTTTAATTGCCGTTTTGGAGACCCTGAGGCCCAGCCTTTATTGATGCGTTTAAAAACGGACTTAGTAGAAATATTAAATGCGGTAGTGGATGGAAATTTAAAAAACCAGACCTTGAAGATAGACCCACGTCCATCTGTTTGTGTAGTAATGGCTTCAGGTGGATATCCAGGAAGTTATGAGAAAGGAAAGATTATTTGTGGCTTGGATGTAGCAGAAAATATGGAAAATGTAATGGTCTTTCATGCTGGCACCAGTTTTAAAGATGGCAATTTTTATACGGCTGGGGGAAGGGTGTTAGGGGTTACTGCTTTAGGCAAGACATTACCAGATGCCATCTCTACTGCCTATGAGGCCGTAAAATCAATTTCATGGGAAGGTGTTTATTATAGAAAAGATATCGGGTTTAAAGCCTTAAGGCATTTGGGAAGATTTGTAGGGATAGTAATAGGCAGCACTTCTGATAAAAAAATAATGTTAGAAGCCAAAAACACTTTGCGTGAATTATTTATCCCTTGTGAGATGACTTTAGCCTCTGCCCATCGGAGTCCTGAACGGGTAATAAACTATGCCAAAACAGCCAAAGAAAAAGGAATAAAGGTAATTATTGCTGGGGCAGGTTATGCAGCCCATCTGGCAGGGGTGATAGCCGCTCATACTACTTTACCAGTAATTGCTGTTCCCTTGGCCACTTCTCCTTTAAATGGAATGGATGCCCTATTCTCCTCAGTGCAAATGCCCTCAGGGGTGCCTGTGGCCGTAGTTGGGATCAACGGAGCAAAAAATGCTGCCCTTCTGGCAGCTCAGATTCTAGCCTTAAACGACAAACCATTAGCAAAGGCCTTAGAAAATATGAAAAAACAGATGGCTTTAAAAATAGAAAAAATAGAACTATAAAAATTGAATGTATATAGGTGGCTTTCAGAAAATAAGTTTATTAGACTATCCCCAAAAAATATGCAGTATTATCTTTACCGTAGGCTGTAATTTTCGCTGTGTCTATTGTTACAACCGGCCATTGGTATTACCAGAATTTTATCCTAAGGCCCTATCTTTTTCTGAAATAAAAGATTATCTTAAAAAGAGAAAGGGATTAATAGATGCGGTAGTCTTTACCGGAGGTGAACCTAGTATTCAACCTGATTTAATAGAAAGAATGCTAGAACTGAAACAATTGGGTTTTTTAATAAAGTTAGATACCAATGGAGCAAAGCCTGAAATAGTGGAAAAATGTATCAAAGAAGAGGCAGTGGATTATATTGCCATGGATATAAAAGCGCCTTTAGAAAAATACAAATTTATTACCCAGGTAGATGTAGATACAAACAAGATACTTCAATCTATAAAAATCATAAAATCATTTCCTGCTTATGAATTTCGCACCACTGTCTTTCCTGGCTTGAGTTTAGAAGATTATGAGGCCCTATTTCCTTTAATAAAGGGGGCAAAATGTTATTTTTTGCAGGAATGCCGTTTGCAAAATACCCTTCAGGACTGTTCTTCTCTTGTTCCTTTTTCTTCTAAAGAGATTAATTTTTTAAAAGAAAAGGCCTCTAAATTTGTGGACTATTGTAAGGTAAGAGGATAATGCTCAAACAAGTAATAAAGAGGGATGGAAGAATTGAGGTTTTTAATCCAGAAAAGATCACAAATGCCATTTTTAAGGCCTTAAAGGCCATAAGTAAACCTGATTATTCCCTAGCAAAAAGGCTGAAAGCGCAAGTAATTACTATTTTAGAAAAACAGTTTAATGAAATGCACCCACCCACGGTAGAAGATATTCAAGACATTGTAGAATATGTTTTAGTAGATAACCGTCTTTATGAGGTAGCCAAGGCCTATATCCTTTATCGGCAACAGCACAAAGAATTAAGAGATTTTAAACGGCTATTAGACCCCACAAATTTGATCGAAACTTATATTGCTCAAACCGATTGGTTGGTAAGAGAGAACTCCAATATGACTTTTTCTCTTCAGGGTCTAAACAGCTATATCATCCGAAAGATAGTTTCTGAGTATTGGTTAATAAAAATTTTTCCAAAAGAAATAGCTGATGCCCATCGGTCAGGTGATATTCATATCCATGATTTGGATTTTTTGGGAGCATATTGTTGTGGTTGGGATTTAAGAGATTTGTTATTGATAGGATTTGGTGGAGTAGCAGGGAAAGTAGAGTCAAAACCAGCCAAACATTTCCGCACTGCTTTAGGCCAAGTAACAAATTTCTTTTTTACCTTACAAGGTGAAACTGCTGGAGCTCAGGCATTCTCTAACTTTGACACTTACCTCTCCCCTTTTATTCACTATGATGGGCTTAATTACAAACAGGTCAAACAGGCACTGCAAGAATTTTTATTCAATATGAATATCCCCACCAGGACAGGATTTCAAACCCCTTTTACTAATATTACGCTTGATTTGAAAGTCCCAGGGTTTATGCGAGATGAGGCAGTGATTGTCGGGGGTGAACTAAAAGATGCTACTTATGGCCAGTTCCAAAAAGAGATGGATATGTTTAATCAAGCATTTGCCGAGATGATGATAGAAGGAGATGCCAAAGGAAGGCCTTTTACCTTTCCTATTCCCACCTATAACCTGGTTAAAGAATTTGATTGGGAAAACGAAAACTATTTCCCCATCTGGGAAATGACGCGGCGCTATGGCATCCCCTATTTTGCCAACTTTGTTAGCTCAGATATGAAGCCAGAAGACACACGGAGCATGTGTTGCCGTTTACGTCTGGATTTGAGTGTGTTAAAAAAGAGGGGAGGAAGCCTCTTTGCCTCAAATCCCTTAACTGGTTCCATTGGGGTAGTTACCATCAATATGGCCCGGATTGGCTATCTTGCAAAGGATGAAAAGGATTTTTTAAAGCGATTAGAAAGACTTATGGAAGTTTCAAAATTTGCTTTGGAAATAAAGAGAAAAGTAATAGAGAGACTTACAGATTCGGGTCTATATCCCTATTCCAAATACTATTTAAAAAACATTAAGGCTAGATTTGGCCAATACTGGAAAAATCATTTTTCAACCATTGGTCTTTTGGGTATGAATGAGGCCTTGCTTAATTTTTCTCCCCTGCGTTGTTCTATTGCAGAAAAAAAGGGAAGGGTATTTGCCCTCAAAATCCTTGATTTTATGCGAGAAAAACTCCTTGAGTTTCAGAAAGAGACAGGCAATAATTATAATTTAGAAGCTACACCAGCTGAGAGCAGTTCTCATCGCCTAGCTTTGTTGGACAAAGAAAAGTTTCCTGATATTATTACTCAGGGAAAAGGCAAAGGGGTATATTATACTAATTCCACTCAATTACCGGTAGATTATACAGAAGATGTCTTTGAGGCACTGGATTTACAAGACGAACTTCAATCAAAATATACTGGAGGCACGGTTTTACATATTTTTTTAGGAGAATCTCTACCTGACCCTTTGGCCATAAGGAGTTTGGTCAGAAAGGTAGTAGAAAATTACAAATTACCTTATTTTACTATCACACCTACATTTTCTATCTGCCCTAATTGCGGGTATTTACCTGGAAAGGTAGAAAAATGCCCCCGATGTGGCAATCGTTGTGAGGTATTTTCAAGAAGTGTTGGTTACTTAAGGCCTGTAAGCCAATGGAACGAAGGCAAACAAGCAGAATTCAAAAGGCGTAAAACTTATGTGATATCTTGAATCCGTGATAACTTTAAAAGAAAGCCCACAAATTTTTAAAACATAACTTTACCTAAAAAGTAGCCATGTTAAAGTTTCCATATTAAAAAGCTCTACTTTTTAAAAAGCAGATTACGAAGTGTCATCAAGACTGGCGAAAGCGGCATCAAAACTAAATTTTTTGTCCAGGACTCAGAAATTTTTCAAAATCCTAGCAGAGACCACTCCTTTTTAAAAATTTTTTAACAAGTTTTTTTTCATCCTCTTCTGTCTTTACCTTCCCATCTAAACGAGCCTTAAGCAATTCTTCAAGAATAGTTTTAAAAATAGGACCTGGTTTTAATCCCATAGCCTTTAAATCATTACCAGTTAAAATGGGTTTAATCTGCCTCCATTGGGTAAAATACCGAGAAAGCCACCTTTTTTTATAAGGAGATAACTTGGCCATTAAATAAAGAACGAATTCTACAGGAATTTCTTTTATAGTGAGATAAACTAAACTGGGTTTTATTTCTCTCTTTTTGCACCAGAGATGATAAATATTAAATATTTTTTTTCTTTTTTCTAAAAATAAACTTTTTTTATTTAGAGGAAACTCCAGTTGCGTAAGAAAACTATCTGTTTCTTCTTCACTCAAAGGGTCTAATAATCCCATCAAATACACTTCCTCTTTGGCATATGTTTCTTCTAAATAAAGAAGGTCAAACCAGGAGAGGACAGATTCTATTTCTTTGAACAAATTTTTTAGATTTTTATCCCATTTCAATGCAGGATAGAAGGATTTGAGAACAGATAACTCATTCAATCTTTCTATAATTCCAGCAGGATTTGGTTCCAGAAAAATACACTTAAGCTCATGCCAAATACGAGAACCAGTAGTATGAGAGAGCAGATTCAATTTCAGTGCTTGTTTGATTAAATCTAAAGTTTGCTTACCAATCTTAAATCCAAACCTTTGTTCAAAACGAACTGCCCGTAAAATACGTGTAGGGTCTTCTACAAAACTTAAATTGTATAGGACGCGAATCATTCCTTCTTTTAAATCCCGTTGTCCCCCAAAAAAATCTAATAAAAGACCAAATTGTTTAGGATTAAGTTTTATAGCTAAAGCATTAATAGTAAAATCCCGGCGGTATAGGTCTAATTTCAAAGAACTCATCTCCACTTTAGGTAAAGCACCAGGAAATTCATAATATTCTGTGCGAGCTGTAGCTATATCTAAGCGAAATCCGTCGGGGAAAATAATTACAGCTGTCCCAAATTTTTGGTAAGTATGGATATGGGCTTTGATTTCCTTTTGTAATGTCTTAGCTAAAGCAATGCCGTCACCTTCTACTACCAAATCAATATCTAAATTTTCTTGTCTAAGTAAGAGGTCTCTCACGAATCCACCAACGGCGTATACATTATAACCTAAGTGTTCAGCAATTTCCCCAATTTTTTTTAATAAAGAAACAATGTGTTTGGGTAACTTCTCATTAAGAAGAGAAGTGATGAATTTTTGATAGGGCCGTTTTTCTAAATCAGGACCTCCTAGAAAAGCAGAAGGATTGGTAAGTAAGTAATTTAAAAAGTCTTTTCTGGTGATGACACCTACCAATTTTTTATTTTCCACAATAGGAACAATTCTTTGTTTATGTTGGAGAAGGGCTTCTTTAATTTGGGTTAATGATGCTTCAGGAGATAATATAGGAAATTCTGTAGTCATGAAACGCTTAACAGGTTGTTGACCAAGTTTGTGGTAGATGGCCTTGTCTACCACTGGACGAGTGATAACTCCTACTACTTTGCCATTCTCAACCACAGGTAAGGCATTAAAATCATAGTGGACTAAAATAGTCTCTGCTTCTTTTATAGGGGTATCTGGGGGTATCCCTTTTACAGGATATGACATTAAATCCCTGGCTACTTTGGGTTGCTTTATTTTTTCCTTGAGTAATTTAATAAGTTTATCCTCCACTTGGATTAGAGTTAATCCTTTTACGGCGGCCGAAGCAGCTGACTGATGTCCGCCGCCATTGAAGTTCTCTAAAATCTGGCCTACATTTACTTCTGGCAATCTACTTCGAGCAATTATAAAAATGCGCCCTTCCATGCGAACCAAGGCAAAAAGGACAGGAATGTTTTCAATCTCCATAAAATGATGTACCAGAATAGCAAAATCATCTATATAATGATTAGTAGAAACTTTAGTAATTACTACGGGGATGCCGCGAATAAAATGGGTTTGGGCTTCGTGAATAATGTCATTTAAAAGAGAAACATCTTCAGCGGTAAACTCATGTGTAATTAATTCAGAAACCACATTAAGATTTGCTCCACATTCTAAAAGATAGGCGGCTGCCTCTAAATCCTCTTTGGTAGTTGAGCGAAAAGTAAAAGCACCTGTATCTTCATAAAGTCCTAATGCCATTAATGTAGCCTCTTCAGGGGCAATTTTTATACCCCGTTCCCTCAGAAGCTGAAGGAGGATGGTTACAGTTGCCCCTACAGGTTTAATTAAACTGAAATGGGAAGGAGTTTCTGGGTCAGGCGGTAGATGGTGGTCATAGATATGCACCTCTACTTGAGGATTTTTTACTACCTCAGCTAATGGTCCAATGCGACTTAACTGGCTAGTATCTACTAAAATTACCTTTTTGATAGCCTTTAAATCAATCTCTTTTAACTTAGTCAGTCTAAAGTATTCTAGGAGTATACTTGATATAAATTCTCTTACTCGTCTTTCTTGACTTCCAGGAGCAACAATTATGGCTTCGGGATAAAGTTTTTTTGCTGCTACCATAGATGCTAAGGCATCAAAATCGGCATTTTCGTGGGTAGCGATAACGGTAATATTCTTATTTGGCACGCGGGTGGAAGCGGACATAAAGCTCCTTTAATTTAGTTTCTGTAACATGAGTATAAATTTGGGTGGTAGCGATGGAAGAATGCCCTAACATAGTTTGAACCGAACGGAGGTCTGCCCCTCTTTCCAAAATGTGAGTAGCAAAAGAGTGTCTCAAAGTGTGAGGGCTGATGGGTTTATTAATACCTGACTTAATTGCGTATTTTTTAATAATTTCCCAGAAGCCCTGTCTGGTAAGGGGACGTCCTCGATAACCAATAAATAAATAGGAACTCGGTTTTTTTAACAAGGCAGCGCGCCCTTTTTTTAAATACTGAGTAAGGGCTTGTTGGGCTTGACGTCCTACAGGTACCAACCTTTCTTTTGCACCTTTGCCTACGACTGAAATATATCCCACCTCTAAATTAAGTTGATTTAACTTCAAGCGGACTAACTCTGAGACGCGTAACCCAGTGGCATAGAGTAATTCTAACATGGCCTTGTCTCTTAACCCTCTGGGATGGGTTGTATCGGGCTGTTCTAAAAGCCTTTCTACTTCTTCTAAACTCAACACTTGGGGTAGTTTTTTGGGAAAACGGGGTGTCTCTATTAAAACCGCTGGACTGGTTTCCAATCGTTGGCTAAGTATCAGAAATCGAAAGAAGGTCTTTATGGTTGCTAACACCCTTGCTCGGCTTCTTGGAGATAGTTTTTTTTGGGTTAACCAATGTATAAAACCCTCAATTTCTCTCATTTGCACTTTGGTAAAATCCTCAATGCCCTTCTGAAGAAGATAATCTTGAAATTTATTTAAATCACAAGCATATGCGGCTATGGTATGTTGAGAAAGACCACGCTCTAAAATCAAAAACTGATAGAACTCATCAACAATTTCATCCTGCATAAATAATTACTATCACAAAAAAACAACATAGAAAATAGCAATGAAAGCAATATAGGGTCTAATTATCTGAGCGTAAGTTTTCCTCCCTTCTTCTCGCAGTTTTTAGGCATAACCTGCAACAAAAAGCAGAATAAGGAACGAGTGGCGGTTTTTCCTGTCTAAGTGTATGTGATTGTTCGGAGTTCCCTTGTTTCCGTGGATTGCCTCTCTGATTATCTCAAAGATAGCCATTGGTTTCATATTGTTTCTCGCTGCAATCTCCTTAATGCTCTGTGTTGACATGGCCTTTACTCTTTTCTTAGACAAGATATGTATTATTTCATTGAGATCCAAACCGAAATCATTACAAAACTCGGCAAGTCTTTTTCTGCCAAAGCCAGGAGGTGGTAAATCTGGAAAAACACAATGTCCACCGATGTCCTTTTTTTGAGTTGCGGGTTTAATAATCTCGTATAGCTGTTTTGGCGAAAGATTGTTTTTCTTTGCGATGTCATTAATGGTTTGTGTCTCATCCTCAAATTTAATGCCAGCTTGCCGAAGCAACTCTATACTTTTGGATAGGTCAAGCCCCACCCTTTTGGCAAACATTTTTAAGGAAGATAGCTCGGCATGACCATAAGGTGGTTCGCCGTACTTAATACTAGCCGAATCCTTAATTGATTCGCTAATATTAATTATAGTGCTCATCGGTGGAATTTGAAAATAGGTCCCGATACCAACAATAAGGGTAAGTATCAAAGCAATATTAAAATTTACAGTAAACACCTTTATTCGTTTTGTTTTGTCTCTTAAATAGGCAGTTATTGATTTCCAATTATAATAAACATGCAGAAATCCAGCCAACAAAAAAAGAATACCTAAATTGAGATGTAACTCACTCCATTGCGTCTTGCTTAAGCCCCATAGACGCCAATTTGACCAATATGCGACGCGGCCATGTGGCGTAATGTAAAGTATGGCACTCGTCAGAATGCAAAGCACAAACGAGATTAGCATAGTCAATGATGTGATTTTTCGAATATTCATACTATTACCTCCATGTTAATTCTTAGTAGGCTGTTGAAAAACTTAGATGCATATTACCTTTAACCAACCTGTTCCCTAGTTTAGCACCCTGCCTCGCTTGCTGTCAAAGGTGCTCCGTTTCCGCACCTTTTGGGCTTACGGCTCGGGCAGCGCTGCGCCGCGTGCTCCTGAAAAATTAAAGGTTGGTGAAAGTTAACCTTGAGGTATCATCGCGGTTGGAATTTTCTCTTAAAATCAATGGCGGATTAATGGTTTAGGTTTATTATTTTTCAAAAACAAGCCTGCGGATAATATTTTGCTCTTGTTAGCCCATGAACGGCTCTGAGAAAAAATGACTTTAACAGCCTGTTAAAAATTCCATAAATTAAATATATATCATTAAGAAAAATGAAAATAGAATAAGTACAATTAATACCCCACGAGCTATTATCCTGGGAGTCATGGTAGTTGCAAGTATTGGACTCTTGACCCAGGAAATTACAGAATAGGCAACCTTTAGCACAGCTTTGTCAAGGAAAGAGCCAAAACTTATAAGTGGTTTTCTACAGAATCTGATAAATCTCATACCAGGCATCCTGACAAGCCAATCTGTATCGATGGTATATGTAGGATGCCCAACGACTAGTTTTCTTAATAACCAAAATCCCATAAATGCAAATATAAACATCTGAGTCGTGGAAAATACGCGGGTAACTGTGTATGGAACAAACTCAACTGGATAGGGAAGCATTTTGTAAAGTATTTTTGGATATATCCCCAAAAAGATACACAGAAATGCCAATATGCCCATGGCAATCTGCATATTTACAGGTGTATTTATGGCAGAATCTTTTAGCTTTGCCCTTATATCGGGCAGGGGTTCATCCCTTCCCTGCAACCACATGTTCCATGGAAGTTTAAGGCCCGTATGGAGCCAAGTTCCTATGGAAGCCCCCTCAAGTAACAGGTATATAATTGGATTGTGTATAAGCTCAGAGGACTCTATGGTCATTGTCTTGCTGACAAATCCACTGAACAGGGGAAATGCCGAAATGGAAAGACCACCAACCATCGTAAGCCAAAAGGAAATAGGCATGTATTTATAAAGACCACCTAACCTGTCAAATTTGGTTGTTCCTACCACTGCCAATACACTACCTGCACCCATGTAAAGTAATGCCTTATATATAATGTGACAAAAGGCATGAGAGACTGCACCATTTATGGCCATTTGGGTACCTATTCCTACCCCCGCCACCATGTATCCAACCTGAGAGATAATATGGTAAGATAGAAGCTTTCTTCCATCATTTTCAAGCACTGCCATAAAGACCGCAAACATTGCCTGTATAGCACCTAACCACATGAGAAGTTCTACACCTGAGAAGCCCCTTATCAAACAATATACTGCTGTCTTTGTAGTATATGCGGTCATATATATAGAGCCACTAGGAGTGGCCTCAGAATAAGTATCAGGTAGCCATGAATGAAATGGGGGAGTGGCCGCATTTGTTATAAATCCCAGTAGTATGAGGTTATAGGCAAGGTAATCTCCACCCCACCCCCATGGAAAATGGGCAAATACGATCGAACCTGTGTTATGCAAGTGTATAAGAATACCTGCCAATACACATAAACCGCTAAAATGATGCCACAGAATATATCTAACCCCAGCCCCCATTGCCTTCTTTGTCCCTCTGAACCAAACAAGGAACACAGGGGCACAAGACATTATCTCCATACAGAAAAATAGGGTAAAGAGATCACCAGCAAAGACCGCACCAAGCGAACTTCCGACATAGACCATTGCTGCTACATGCTCCCAGTAATTTTTTACACGAAGGGCATAAATATTCATACAAAAAGCGGCAATTACATACACATACGCAAAGACCATACTCAGTTTGTCTATCCTGCCTAGTTCAAGGCTCCATTGCAAAAATGGAATACGCCACTTATGAAGAGCATCAGGCCACGGAGGAATGGGGCCAAATACCCCTTTTGATGTCAAAATAAGAATTATAAGCCCTATTATAGGGAGTGAGAGGAAATATGCAAGCCTTAGCTTCCTCCACCTAATAAAGGGGATAAGGAAACTACCAAGAAGGATTACAAGCCCTGGATGTATCCATTCAATCATCTTTTATTCCTCTGATCCATAAATCTTTTTGTATTGCCTTTCATAATAATCCTCATCCTTTACAATGAAGATACCCATCCCTTTTGCTATAAGGATAAGAGCCATACAGCCAAATAGCCCAAATATGGCAAAAAATTCCGGTATGTATTGGAAGTGGAAATGATAATGAAAAAGATGTGCATAAAATAGCCCATATAAATCCAGTATCAAACTTATCACCAATGCAACAAAGTATGCCCTCCACAAAAACCTCTTCGGATATTTTCTTAGTGGATGCACCTTACATACCTCCAAAAATGTCTTTAATGGCCATCTGTGCAAGGTCATAAAGATGAAATGTGTTTGGGAACAAACAAAGTATAATAGAGAAGATGGCTGTTATAGACAAAGGAATAATCATAAAAAGATAAAGAGGACGTTTTGTCTCTACAACCTCCAGTTTTTCAGAATAGACTGCTACCTTTTTTTCAAGATCTACTTCAAGTATCTCTGCCTTTGGTACCTTCTCAAAGAATGCCTTTCTTATTACCGGATAGAAATAAACAACATCTATAAGAGAACCTACTAAGATGACAAGTAAGAAAAATATCTGCCCTGATTGTATAGCACCCAAGCAAAAATGCCACTTGCTTATAAAACCTGCTACAGGTGGTGCCCCACACATCCCAAAGGCAGCTATAGTAAATGCCAACATAGTCTTGGGCATTTGTCTCCCTATTCCTGCCATCTGATTTATCTCTGTCTTTCCCGTTATTGCTATTATTGCACCAGCGCAAAGAAATAGCGTTATCTTCATAAATCCATGAAAGGGAATGTGTATCATGGCACCTGTTGTCGCCATAGGACTTAAGATTGCTGCCCCAAGAATTATAAGGGAAAGTTGGTTTATAGTAGAGTATGCAAGTAGCCTTTTTAGATTAACTTGTCCAATAGCATAAAGGTTGGCAACTATTATAGTAAAGGCGGCCACGCAGCCAAGGGCAACTCCCAAATTGAGTTCATGCATTAAGCTTACTCCATAGACATAATAGACTGTCCTTATAATTCCAAAGACACCTGCCTTTACTACTGCTACTGCATGCAAGAGTGCACTTACCGGTGTAGGAGCCACCATTGCAGTAGGAAGCCATGAGTGAACAGGCATCCAGGCAGCCTTCATAAATGCCAACATAAAGACAAAGAAAAGTATCTGTAAAACTAGTCTAGATGTAGAACTAAGTGCTGGTTTTAATATCCCATGTGGGTTAAAGTCTGTAGTCCCTACGAGGAAATATGTCACCAGTATCCCAAGGAGAAAGAAGACGCCTGCAGTGAGTAGATAGGCTAAATATTTGTGGCCACCATATAGGGCCTCAGGCGACTCATCATGGGCTACGAGAGGATAGGTTGACAGAGTCAATATCTCATAGAATACATACAGAGTAACTAAATTGGCAGAAAGAGCTATACCTATTGCCCCTAATATAGCAAGGGCAAAACAGAAGTAATATCTTGTCTGGGCATGCTCTTCTAATCCCCTCATATACCCTATGGAGTAAAGTGATACCAATATCCATAAACAAGATGAGGTAGTAGCAAAGATGAGGCCAAAAGCATCTACATTAAAAGCAAAATCAACACCTGGAAAGAGCTCAAATAGTGTGCATTTAATAGCCCCTTCTTTTAAGACAAATGGGGTCATGGATAGGATTATCAAAAAGAGTAATATACTCCCCATTATTGTCCAGCTTTCTCTAATGTTTGGTCGTCTTCCTGACAACAAAATGAGAAAGGAAACAATGATCGGACACAGAATTGCCAAAACTGGTCTATAATTTATAGACAATAATTCTGTCATAATATTACCTCTAATATATTTATGTATCTCATCCTCATAGCCCTAAAGGAATTGCAAAATCAATAATATTTTTCAATATTGCCTGGTTAAATATACCAATTAAAAAGATAGCTATTGCTATGATGAACCCAGGAATCAACATACTAAGTGGGGCTTCATGAAACTGAAGCTCCTTAGGTTCTGATGCATGCTCTAATGTATGCTCCAGCGCATGAACATAGAGACCTTTATCAATCACCCTAAAAAATAGGGCTATATTTATTAAAGTACATAAAAGCAATGCCCCAACAAAACCCCAGTGTTTGGCCTCAATACCGCCTAGGAGCAAATACCACTTACTAAAGAATCCACAGGTAGGTGGTACTCCAATTACTGCCAAGGCACCTGTAATAAATATAGCTGCAGTAAAGGGCATTCTCCTAAACATTCCTGTAAAGTCTGAAATATCATGACCACCTGTCTCATGCATAACTATCCCTGCTACCAAAAATAGGCATGCAGCCATAAACATATCATTTATAATATGAAAGATGGCTCCCTTCATGGCTATGGCATTGGCCATTCCTATACCACCTACCATGTAACCTATCTCGGCTACAATGATATAGCACAACATCCTCTTGAAATCTGTTTGGGAAAGGGCCATTATTCCACCAAATAATATGGCAAAGGTCCCAAACCAGGCCATGATATCAGTTGCATGTAACATCTTGATAGGAAATTCAGGCTTAAATACTGTAAACAAAATCCTGATCATCACATAGATACCGACTTTTGTCATCAGTGGGGCAAGTAATGCACTTACAGCCGATGGGGCGTGAGTATAGGCATCAGGCAACCAGGTGTGTAGAGGAAAGAGTGCTATCTTTACAGCTAATCCAACCATAAAAAAGACAAAGGCTATCATTATGACCTTAGAATGGTAAAGATTAGGTAGTATCTGAGTTAAGTCAGCCATATTTAGCGAACCAGTCATGATATAGATATAACCTACACCCAATAGATAAAAGCAGGCACCAATTGTGCCCATAATGACATACCTAAAACTGGCAAGTGGTGCCCCATCCTCACCTATGGCTATAAGGGCATAGCCAGCCAGGGATGTAATTTCCAAAAATACATAGAGATTAAACATATCGCCAGTTATTACTATGCCTAAAAGCCCTGTTACCTCCAGAAGGAAGATAGTATAGAAAAAGGGGATCCTTTCAGGTAACTCCTTTTTTACAGTCTCTTTTGAAAAAACAACTATCATCAGGCCAATAATCGCAATTACCACAAGTATCAAGCCATTCAGGTAATCCACTACATACTCTATGCCCCAGGGTGGATCCCAGCCTCCCAAATGGTAGTGGATGGTACCTGTCTTTATAATGGTATTTAGAGTAATAACAGATGAAAATACACTTAAAGAGAGTGCTATAACAGCAAAGGGGTAACAAAACTTTTTCTTTAACACCCCAATACCAAGTGTTAAAAAGGCAGAGATTAAAGGAATTACTACAATTAAAACCGGGCTATTTGAGATTATTTTCTCCATGTTATTTCCCTTTAGACTCTAAAATCTCATCTTCTTCTAATGTGTGATACCTTTTATAAATCAGGATGACGATGGCCAGCGCCACTCCCAAGGTACTAACACCAACCACTATAGCCGTTAGCATCAGCACGTGTGGTAATGGATTTATAAAGTCAACGGCATGGACTATACCTGGCCCATGCCCATGGTGATACTCTACAATAGGAAGTGTAGCGTTTCTCTTTGATGCGGTAGAGATAAAGTAGAGAATTATGGAAGTTTGAAATATATTCATTCCAATAAGCTTTTTTATAAGGTTATTTTTGACCATCATTCCATAAAAACCGAGCATCATAATAACTATGTAAATCCAATAATTGTATTTACTAACGATGAAATCCCACATTACTCCCCCCAGCTTTTTCTCTTTTCTTTCTTAAGAGTAAGATACACGATATTCCAGCAGTAAAAATGACAGTTGTCTCACCAAGTGTGTCATATCCTCTGTAGTCGGCCACCACTGAGGTAACAGCATTGGGCGTCCTTGTTTCTTCCCATGTTTTTTCAATATATCTAGGTGAAACATGAATGGCAGCAGGAGCATTAGGATCGCCCCATTTAGGCATATCCAAGGTGCCATAAATGAGCATAGCACTCACTATCATCACTATTATAAGGCTTAGACCTTTCAATCCTTTGACCTCCTCTCAGTTTTACTTACGGCAGCAATCATTAAAACCGTTCCAACACCAGCACTCACTGAGGCCTCGGTAAAGGCCACATCCACTGCACCCATCTCTGACCATAGTAAGCACATAAAAAAACTACATGCACCAAGGATAAAGACCGCACTTAAAAGGTCCTTTATGGTCAGAGCTGCTATATCGCATATAACCACAAATAGGAGCAACATAAGGTCAAATGGTAAAATCATCTCCTCTCCTCCCCCTTTGCCCATGGTTTAACACCACACCTTAGAGCTGCTCTTGCAATGGCATGGGTACCGGTGGGCTGAGCAACAAAGTAAAATACTGCAATAGAAATTATCTTAAGGCTTGTAAGGGAAAACCCATTATATATGGCTAAGCCTATAAGAGATAGCAACACTGCCAGGGTATCGCCCTTACCAGTGGCATGCAACCTGCAGAAAAAGTCAGGAAAGCGCAAGAGTCCAATAGTTGCTGTCGTAAAGAAGAAAAAGCCAGTAAGTATAAATGAAATAGATAGGATCTTTATAAACATTACACCTCTCCTCTTATCTCAAGGTATTTTGCCACTGCCAAGGTGCCAATAAAGTTTAAAATGGCATAGACCATGCTGATGTCTACAAACATGTCCACGCGGTCATAGATAAATCCCATAAACAACAGGATAACCAATGTCTTGGTGCCTATAGCCGAAATTCCGGCAATCCTATTTAAGACTGTAGGACCAAATATGCTTCTATAAAGGCAAAGTAAAACCAAGAAACAAAGCCCTGTCCCTACGATTAAAAAGAATTGTTGCATCTTATTCCCCACCTGTAACTATGTCAGAAAAGATTGAGTACATAACAGCCATTACCCCTATACCTACACCAATCTCTACACCAAGAATTCCCAATGACCTTGCCTTTGGAGCTAAAACTGGAAGTATCTTACTAAGCTTACTATAATCTAGGTAGTTCCCACCCAGGATCACACATAGCATCCCAATGCCTGAATAGATCAATAAACCAATACTACAAAATACCATGTCTAATTTTCGTGAAAAACGCCTCCTTGTTTCATCAAGACCATAGGTAATCACTAACAATATAAAGCTTGCACCCAAAATAACCCCCCCTTGGAAACCGCCACCAGGGCTATAATGTCCGTGCATGATTACATACAAGGCAAAAATTTGTATAAACGGTATAAATATTCTGGACACTGTTTTTATAATCACATCATCTGTACTCTTGATCATCTTTTAACCTCCTATGCGCTTGAGAGACCCATAAATGTGTGCCATATCCAGCACATCCTGGATGTATATATGGTCTGCCTCCATATATATGTGGGCCACTCTATCCTCCATCTCGCCTGTATTTAGGTCATCTGCAACCTTTTTGCTCAAGGCATGCACATAAAACACCCCATCTTTGATATCCACAGTTACGGTCCCGGGAGTAAGGGTAATAGAATTAGCAAGGGTCACCCAAGAAACATCGCTTTCTAGCTTGGTCTTAAATGTAATTATCTTTGGGTCTATAGGCATTTTGGGGTTAAGGGCCAAAGCTGCAACATGGATATTGGCCAAGACTATTTGTTCCAAAAGCCAAGGTATATAGGCAATAAATCTCTTGGCTATGGTCCGCATATCTACAAATCTAACATTGGCAAACAACAGGTCATGAGATATATGGGCTACAAGACCACAACAAATTACTGCTAAAGAGAGATGAAATACATCAAAGTGCCCTGATAGTATGCACCAAACAAAAAATAAGATAAAAAATGTACCCAAAAAGTTTAGACGTCGGGTCTTCACTGCTTGAGCGCCGGTAAATAGGGCCCTAATCCTTTTTTCCTCCATCCATCTTTGTTCCTCTGCTGCTAGTCCTACGGTGCTATTTAGCAGCTCTATTGCCTTTTTCCTAGCATTTTCAATAATTTCAAAGGCCTCGTCAGTAGCATAGACCAATAGCGTTACTTCCATAAACTATCCTCCTGTTCTTGGGATTACTAAGACAGGGATATGTGCCTCTTCTGTTACCTTGTAACAAGGACTTCCCCAAAATACCTCTCTAAGACCTGATTTAGATGGGGCACCTATTACTATGGCACTCCCCTGATAGTCCTTAGCGGCCCTTATAATTTCTTCATCTATTTTACCTGCATAAAGATGAAATTCAGCGTCTAACCCTTGCTGTAAACAGACCTTACGAATTTTAGCAAGCTTATCCTTAATCTCCCGTAGGTCTCTTATGGTCAACTTTTCATCTATTATGTGAACAATATCTAATTCTTTTATAATCTCTTTAAAATTCAAAATATAAGAAAGGGCATTTTCTGAGGAAGGTGACCAATCAGTAGCAAGTATTATGTGTTCAAACCACCTCTTGTTTGTCAGAACCTTAGGAAAAATCATTACCGGTATAGTAGACTTTTTAATAAGGTACTTAATAGTAGAACTGCCCAATAACCTTTTCTGTCCTTTTTCTAAATGGGCTATAATAAATGAGGCATTTTCTCTTTCTGCTATACTCAGAATCCGGGAACCTGAAAACTCCTTTTCTGACAAGACCTTGGCATTAATGTTATGTTGAGAAAATAACTTTTCCCACTCTGAAAAGTTAGTTGTATTTAGCAAGACCACTTCTTTAAGCCCTAACTTACACAGCTCAAGTAGCCCTTCCAGGGTTACAAAACTAGGCTTTTCAAAATTTGTGGCATAAAGCAATTTTTCTATCACAAATTTACCTCCCCTAACCCGCTTTTGGCACCAGAAGTATGGGAAGTTCTAAATCTTGCACCAATTCATGGGAAACACCACCAAGCCACCTCGCCCTCCAGGCACCCTTGCCTGTAGTCCCTGCAACAACCATACTGACATTGTGCTCACTGATGGCATTTTTAATCTGCTCAACAACTTCACCCATATAGAGGTGAAACTCTGAAGAAATCCCCTCAGTGCTCAGGGTATTACAAACCTCCTCCAGCCTTTTTTTGTTTTTCTTTTCTATTTTTTGAATCTCTGTCCTATTCAGGCCTTTTATGGATTTTTCAGGAATGACATGGACAACTACCACATTTTTTAAGATATCTTTAAGGGCAATCAAATAATCAATAGCCCTTTCACAAGGAGAAGACCAATCTGTCACAAGAATGGGCCTCTCAAAAGGACTCTCATTCTTCTTTATGTCATACTTGTGCACCAAAACAGGTATAGAAGTCCTCCTAAGAATTTCTATGGTTTCAGCACCTTTGTGAGCACCCATTACAATAAGGTCTGTCTTTTCTTCATTGGCAACAGATAAGACCTTAGGCACTAGGCTCCCTACTAGGATGTATGCCCCACACTCCATACCTGCCTCAAATAAACCCTCAGCCCAATCAACGAATCGTATATTTGCCATCTCTCTGAGTTTTGTTTCTTCATCTTTGAGGTAGCCAACACCCCTGTGCATTGCTACCTTTTCCTTCTCTATCACATGGAGAAATATCACATGCTCAAGTCCTACCTTCCTTAGGTCCATTAGGGATTGTAAGGCATCAAACCACAACTGCTCAAAGTCTGTTACAAATAAAAGCTTTTTGATCTTCATATTACCCTCCCAATACCTCACTTACAGTCTGCGCCAAGTCATCTGCTTCTACTGGTTTTTCAATGTATACCTCAGGTTCAGGCACAGGCTCCCCACCAAATTCGGTAAGTACCTCCTGAGAGCGCAAAAATGTCCTTTTTGAAATACCTGATAGTATAACTACAGGAATATCTTTTAGTGACTGGTCTGTCTTTAATTCTCTATACAGCCTAATCCCACTCTGTTTTGGCATAAGGACATCAAGGATGACCAGGTCGGGTCTATTTGCCTTTATCTTTTCTAATGCCTCCTCACCATTCTTTGCACTTATAACCTTATAACCGCTCTTCTCTAAGACAGTTGAAACAAAAGTAACCACATCTCTGTCATCATCAGCAACAAGTATGTTTTTTTGCATAAATGCCTCCTTTATTTTTTAGATGTCCTTACGGGTTTGGCCATTAAGTTATATTTCTTCAGCTTTGCATAAAGTGTACTTCTACTGATATTGAGCCTTTTTGCTACCCGAAGCTTGTTCCAATTGCATTCTTGTAAAATCTTCATTAGAAATCTCTTTTCATTCTCCTCAAAGGTGCTTATTTCTTCTTCTTCTTTTTTTTTGACTAAAATTTCATTCAAAATCCTGGATGGGAGAAGGTTTTTGTTGATAACCTCATCCTCAGCCAATAAGAACGCATGCTGAATGACATTTTCTAATTCTTTAACATTTCTGGGCCAGTCATATTTCACAAGAAGCTGCATTGTCTCAGGTGAAAGATATTTAATTCTCTTTCCCCCATGGGAGTTTAATTCTTCTAAAAAATACTCTACCAAAAGGGGAATATCTTCTTTTCTTTGCCTTAATGGAGGAAGATGGATAGATATAATATTCAGTTGGTAAAAGAGGTCTTCTCTAAATGTCCCCTTTTCTACCTCCTTTCTTAAATCTTTATTTGTTGCTGCTATAAGCCTAATATCCACTCTTATTGTTTCCTCGCCTCCCAATCTCTCAAATTCTTTAGATTGTAGAAGCCTAAGGAGCTTCATTTGAGAGATTGGAGGAATGTCCTCTATCCTATCTAAAAAAACAGTCCCTCTATTTGCCTTTTCAAAACAGCCAATCTTTCGGTGTATGGCACCATCAAAGGCTCCCTCTTCATGACCGAAGAGCTCACTCTCCAACAATGTCTGGGGATAGGCAGAACAATTAACTGATATAAAGGGATTATCCCTACGCAAACTGTTAAAATGAATGGCCTGGGCTACCAATTCCTTTTCTGTCCCTTCCTCCCCTTGAATTAAGACTCGCGCATCTGTAGGGGCAAGTTTCAAAATCATATCATATATTTGCTTCATTTTAGGAGAAAGTTCTCTTATCGCTTGCAACTTCAATGCTCGCCTCTCTAAGCCAGCGCTAGCAACTTTTGTGCCAAAGTGACGTATTTCCAGTATACTTTTACTAAAAGGCATTTTTCTTATAAACTCTTCTTTATAGATAAATTGTCTATTGTGCATTTTCCGAACACTTATATACCCAATTTCTGGAATTTTCTTTAAACAATTTACAAAAATTTGTCTCAATTTTAAACACTCCTTTAAACCAAACTATACACTAAGGAACTATCAAGACAGGTGTATCTGTGTGCTCCACTAGCTGACGGGAAGTATTACCCAACAAGATATCTTTAAATGTAGACCTGCGTGTAGTTCCCATAGTTATAGATGTGGCATGACACTCCTCGGCCGCCATTATAATCTTCTCAGCCGTTTCTCCAGCATAAACATGCGGCTCTGCCACTATCCCCTCTTTCATATAAAAATTACAAGTCTCTTCTAATTTATTCTCTAACTCCCTTAGGGCCTTTCCATTGGATCTCTCATAGAGTACATTGACAATATGGATCTTGCTTATTAAGTCCTTAAAGTTTAAGAGATACTTGAAAGCCCTTTGTGCTGGAAGAGACCAATCAGTGGCTAAAAGCACTTGGTCAAACAGAGTTTTTGCAATGAATTTTTCTTTTTCTTTTCTGAAAATCTCTGCATCCTTGTCAACTACAAATACAGGTACTTTAGACCTTTGCAATAGGTTGGTAGTGATATTGCCACCATAGAGTTTTTCTAAAAGTAATTTTATCTTAAATCTCCTTCTGCGGCCAATCACAATAAGCTGCACACCTTCTTTTTCTGCTAAGCGTAATATCCTGGCCGTAGGGATGCCTACATCTATATATTCCTTACAATTAATGCCTAACTCTAAAAGTTTCTTTTTCCACTCCTCAAAATGGATATGGGCAATCTCCTTTAACCTCTCTTCTTCATCTTTCAGATAGCCACCATATGGAACAAAGGCTACCTTTTCCCTCTCTATCACATATAAAAGGACTACTTCCTTAAGCCCAATCTTACGAAGGTCTAGTAAGGTTTCAACTATATTAAAGGTTGACTCCCTAAAATTTGTGGCATAAAGCAATTTTTCTATCACAAATTTACCTCCCCTAACCCGCTTTTGGCACCAGAAGTATGGGAAGTTCTAAATCTTGCACCAATTCATGGGAAACACCACCAAGCCACCTCGCCCTCCAGGCACCCTTGCCTGTAGTCCCTGCAACAACCATACTGACATTGTGCTCACTGATGGCATTTTTAATCTGCTCAACAACTTCACCCATATAGAGGTGAAACTCTGAAGAAATCCCCTCAGTGCTCAGGGTATTACAAACCTCCTCCAGCCTTTTTTTGTTTTTCTTTTCTATTTTTTGAATCTCTGTCCTATTCAGGCCTTTTATGGATTTTTCAGGAATGACATGGACAACTACCACATTTTTTAAGATATCTTTAAGGGCAATCAAATAATCAATAGCCCTTTCACAAGGAGAAGACCAATCTGTCACAAGAATGGGCCTCTCAAAAGGACTCTCATTCTTCTTTATGTCATACTTGTGCACCAAAACAGGTATAGAAGTCCTCCTAAGAATTTCTATGGTTTCAGCACCTTTGTGAGCACCCATTACAATAAGGTCTGTCTTTTCTTCATTGGCAACAGATAAGACCTTAGGCACTAGGCTCCCTACTAGGATGTATGCCCCACACTCCATACCTGCCTCAAATAAACCCTCAGCCCAATCAACGAATCGTATATTTGCCATCTCTCTGAGTTTTGTTTCTTCATCTTTGAGGTAGCCAACACCCCTGTGCATTGCTACCTTTTCCTTCTCTATCACATGGAGAAATATCACATGCTCAAGTCCTACCTTCCTTAGGTCCATTAGGGATTGTAAGGCATCAAACCACAACTGCTCAAAGTCTGTTACAAATAAAAGCTTTTTGATCTTCATATTACCCTCCCAATACCTCACTTACAGTCTGCGCCAAGTCATCTGCTTCTACTGGTTTTTCAATGTATACCTCAGGTTCAGGCACAGGCTCCCCACCAAATTCGGTAAGTACCTCCTGAGAGCGCAAAAATGTCCTTTTTGAAATACCTGATAGTATAACTACAGGAATATCTTTTAGTGACTGGTCTGTCTTTAATTCTCTATACAGCCTAATCCCACTCTGTTTTGGCATAAGGACATCAAGGATGACCAGGTCGGGTCTATTTGCCTTTATCTTTTCTAATGCCTCCTCACCATTCTTTGCACTTATAACCTTATAACCGCTCTTCTCTAAGACAGTTGAAACAAAAGTAACCACATCTCTGTCATCATCAGCAACAAGTATGTTTTTTTGCATAAATGCCTCCTTTATTTATCTTTTAGGTATTCTCACAATAAAAGTTGAGCCTTGCCCCTGTTTTGAGCTTACCTCTATAGTCCCACCATGTTCTTTGACTATCTTCTGAGTAACCAATAGACCAAGACCTGTGCCCCTTCCACCTTTGGTACTGAAAAAAGAGGTGAAAAGCCTTCTCTTAACCTCTTCATCCATACCACAACCATTATCAGAAACCTCAAATATTATTGCCTCTTCATCTAGAGCAGTCTTCACTTTTACCCACCATTTTTTTCTCTGATTGGTATCAAAGATACAGGCATCAATAGCATTGGAGACCAAATTTAGTAAAACGTTGTGAATTCCTTCTGGGTCTAAGGCTACCTTGCCTATAGAAGGATCGAGGACCTTTACAATCTGTATCCCATGTTCTTTTGCCTTTTGTTCCATAAGCTCACAAACCTCATAAGCAATATCATTGGGGGAACAATCCTGATATTGTGGCTCACGTTCTTTGGAATAATTCAATAGGTCCATGACTAAACTCGATATTCTTCTCACATTTCTCTGAATCATCTCCCAACCAGTTTTGAACCTAGCCATATCACCTTCTTTGAAGGCAGTATCTGCCACATAGATACCACCTTTAAGACCGATCAGGATGTTCTTGGTATAATGGGCTATACTAGACACTGTTTGTCCAATAGCTGCCAATCTTTCTGACTTGACCAATTCTTGCTCTAACCTTTTTATTTCCCTCAAATCGTGAAAAAAACACACACTACCTACTATTTCTCCACTTTCATAGAGTATGGCCCCAGAAAATCTTACAGGGATTTCTTTACCATCTTTAGTAAAAATCGAGGTCTCTTTCCACGAAAAATTTTTACCTCCTTTACTCAGAGCCTCCATAATCTCCCTGGCCATCCATGAGGGGTATACATCTGCAATGTTTTTCTTTCTTACCACTTCAAATCGGGAATAGCCGAATATCCTCTCTGCCTCTTGGTTAAAAATAATTATATCCCCCTTTCCATCCGTGGCTACTACTCCATCCATTGAACTATCGATAAGCTTTTTCTCAAACTCATATCTTCTTTTTATTTCTTCAGTAGCAGCCCTAACCATATTCTCTAAGTCATAGGTATATTCCTTTAGTTGTTGTTTTAATTTAATCTTTTCTTGGGCCCTCTTTAGTGCTACAGACAAGGCCTCATCACTAACTGGTTTTGTAAGAAAATCTGAGGCATCCAGCTTAAGTGCCTCAATGGCCGATTTCATATCGCCGTGCCCCGTGATGATAATAACTTCTGTCTCAGGATTTATCTCTTTGATCTTTTTTAATACATCTATCCCATCCATCCTAGGCATTTTTATATCTACTAGTACAATTGGAGGATTTTCTTGCATAAATACCTCAAGTCCCTTTTCCCCATCTTCTGCAGTAAGGACCTCATAACCCTCCTTTTTTAAGAGAATAGAAAATACCTTCCTTACACCCTCCTCATCATCAATAAACAAAAGCTTCGACATCCTAACAAAATGATTAAGCAATTTTTATACCAAAGAAAAAAAGGCAATATCTATAGATTTTTATGAGAGTAAAAAGAAATTTTGTATTATTTTAGAACAATAATTGTAGAAAATTAGATTAAATTTTAAACAATTTAGATGTATTATATTTAGACATTATTGCTCTATTTTTGAACAGGGGCCTTTAATTTGTATTTTTTTAACTTGGCATATAAAGTACTCCTACTGATTCCAAGTCTCTTGGCCACTTGAAGTTTATTCCAGTTAAATTCATTTAACATCTCTATAAGAAATTTTTTCTCATTATCCTCCAATGAGGCTATCTTGTCTTTATTCCAACTAATGTCACTACTTCTAAGTGCTGGGGGAAGGGCCTTTGCCCCTATAACCTTGCCTTTGGTTAGAACAAAGGCATATTCTAAAACATTCTCTAGCTCCCTCACATTACCAGGCCAATTATAATTTATCAAAGACTGCATAGCACTGGGTGAGAGTTCCTTAATTCCTTTACCACTTTTGGTACTTAGTCTTTTTAGAAAATATTCTGCCAAAAGGGGGATATCGCCCTTTCTTTCCCTTAAAGGAGGTAGGTTTATGGGTATAACATTTAGGCGGTAATAAAGGTCTTCTCTAAAATTGCCTTTTTTTACCTCTTCATTTAAATCCTTATTAGTGGCTGCTATTACCCTGACATTCACCTTTATGGTCTCTGTCCCTCCTAACCTTTCAAACTCCTGAAATTGGAGAAATCTCAAGATCTTCACTTGTGAAGGAAAGGGGATCTCACTGACCTCATCCAAAAAAATAGTACCTTCATGGGCTATTTCAAAACGTCCTAACTTCCTTTGGGTAGCGCCAGTAAAGGCCCCTTTTTCATATCCAAATAGTTCACTCTCAATCAATGCCTGGGGATAGGCAGAACAATTGACCACCACAAATGGTTTATCTTTACGGGGACTATTCATATGGATAGCACGAGCTACCAGTTCCTTCCCTGTCCCACTCTCTCCCTGGATCAAAACAGTGGCATTGCTAGGCGCAATGTCCAAAATTAATTGATAAATGCGTTGCATTTTGGGATCTTTGCCTATAATATCACCATAACCAGAAAGCATCTTTATCTGATTATGCAGCCTCTCTAACTGCTCATTTTGTAAGATAATTCTTTTGATTACACCCGATGTCTGAGATAGCATAAGATAAATAAACCTCATATTCTGTGCAGAAAAGGAGCCACTATTATAAGAGGCCAATATTATAGAACCCATAACTTCTTTCTCTTTAACGATAGGAATAGAGGATATATATGAAAATTTTTTTAATGACCCGGTCAAAGGCAATTTCTTTGACCTCCAACGCTTCATATCTATAGGTTCTGTCATAGAGGCTATAGAATATGCCTGCGTCCAATTACCTAAGATATTTGGTGAATCATAGCCTTCAATATTGACAAAATTGTATTTTTTACTATTAAAAATCAAAGGGAGTGCATAATCATAATTAACCATCTCTTTTATCTTTTTTAATATAAAATCAATGGTTTCTTTTAGGGAGGTATTTTCAGAGACATATCGAGATACTTCATAAAAGGTTTTTATTTGCTCTTGGGCCCTTTGTAATTCCTCTGTCCTTTCCCTTACCAAGTTTTCTAAATTATGAGTATATTCTTTAAGTTTTCTCCTTAACTCTAATTTTTTCTGAGCTCTTTTTAACGCCACTGATAGGGCTTCAAGCTTAACAGGTTTAGGAAGAAAATCTGAAGCATCCAGCTTGAGTGCCTCAATAGCCGAGTTCATATCGCCGTGTCCAGTGATGATAATAACCTCGGCCTCAGGATTTATCTCTTTGACCCTCTTCAATACCTCTATCCCATTTATCCCCGGCATTTTTACATCAGCAATTACAATGGGAGGTATTTCTTGCTTAAATATCTTCAACCCCTCCTCACCATTTTCTGCAGTAAATACCTGGTAGCCCTCCTTTCTTAGCAATATAGAAAAGACCTTTCTTATTCCCTCGTCGTCATCAATAAACAAGACCTTTGGCATAGAGGACCTCAAAACTATTGTGTAAGACAGGCAGGAAATTTCAATATAAAAGTAGTGCCTGCACCTTCCTCACTCTTTATATCTATAGTCCCACCATACTCCTTTATGATTCCATAACTAATAGATAGACCCAATCCCGTTCCTTTACCTACCTGTTTAGTAGTAAAGAATGGTTCAAATACTCTATTTATTGTCTCCTCAGGAATGCCTACACCGGTATCAGAAACAGTGACTACAACTTTTTTATCCTCTAAATATGACCTTATACTCAATATTTTTTTAATTTTTTTCTTCTCTTTCTCCTCTTTTTCCTCCATAGCATCCATGGCATTAATAATAAGGTTTATAAATACCTGCTCTAACCTATTATGGTCTGCCCTTATAGGGGGCAAACTTTCATCTAAATTCAATTCAACTTCAATTTGGTGAAGCCGCAATTGTTGCCCCAACATCCTGAATACATCCCTGATTGGGGCATTAATATCCATCTTGGCCTTTCTTACATCAGAAGCTCTAGCAAAGTTTCTTAAGTGATTGATAATCTCAGATGCCCTGTCTACTTGGGCACCGACCTCCTCTGCAATAATCCGTAACTCCTTCTCCTCTATCTTTTCACCTTTTCTAATCATCTTTAGGAAAAAGTCACTCCCTGCCTTAATCACACTTAATGGTTGATTTAGTTCATGGGCTATGCCTGAGGCCATTTGTCCCAAGGTACTCATCTTAGCAGCTTGGATCAAGTGTGTCTCCTTTTTCACAAGTTCAGTCACATCGGCAGTTACTATTATCAACACCTCTCTTTCCATATAGTTTGCCAAACAGGCATAGATATCTGCATAGAGAAACTCTCCTGACCTTTTACGACATCTCTTTCTGTGACAAAAAAATGGTTGACTTTTGGAGATACTCTTTAGACATGATATAAGTTCTTTGTCCTTTTGGGACTCTAAATCAGCAAAGGACATCTCTAATAACTCATCCCTTGGATACCCATAATATTCCTCAGCCCTAGCGTTTGCATCTAAAATTTTTAGGGTCTCTTTATCAATAATAAAAATGGGATTTGGAACTGCATTAAAAAGAAATCTGTATTTTTCTTCAGAGAAACGATAAAGCTGACAACGGTTAATACCTTCACCAATCCTATTGCCAATTATAATAAGGAGACTTATATCATGTGGTGAAAACACATGGGAGCTATGGCTAGAGACCCGCATTACCCCCAATACCTTTCCCTTTGAGATAAGTGGAATATAGGCAGCAGACTTTAATCCTTCTTTCAAGGCCATCTCTAAATAAGAAGTCTCCGCGGTAGTCAAATCATCAAATATCAGGGGGAGTCCTTCTTTGGCTACCTTTCCTAAAAGGCCATCCCCTATACTCCTAGTTACAATAGGACTTTGGTAAAATTCTAAAGAATAGCCCTCAGCATGAGCCAATTCAAGCTTTTCATCCTTTATTAGGTATATGCCGATACTATCTACTTCTAAAACCCGTATTACCTCAGAGGCAATTACTTTAAGCAGATTTTCTAACTCTAAGGAGCTACTTGCGGCTGCACAAATGGCATTCAGTTTACTAAGCCAAAGCCTCTGTTCCATTTCTTCAACAAAGCTCCAAAAAAGCTTGGCGCTTGTATGGCCTCCGAGCTCTACTTTGGCTGGTTTTGTTCTCACAATCTCATTTCTGATTGCCTCATCCCCAGTTAACTCAAATATCAAATCCAGGTCTTTTAGTTTATAAAATTCTTTATAATCCTTAGTAGTGTATATCCCCTTTTCTTGGGCATACCTAATGCATGGCGCATCTTCATTAACATCAGCTACTCCTACAATATTGACTTTTTGACTGCTAAAGGACTTACCTAAGAGTAAATCCAAAAAATTTTTGCAGACCTCGCCCCCGCCTACAATAGCAATATTTAACTCTTTGGTAGAATTTACCACAACATACTCTTAGCAAAATTTTTGATTTATGTAAAGGGAAACCCAAAATGTAACAGTCCTGAAGAATGAATTTTTTTCGCACCTTGACAGCTTGTTGAAAAACTCAGATGCATATTATCTTTACCCAACCTGTTCCCTAAGTTGGTGAGAAAGAAAAATATTTTATTTCCTTCAACCAACTCTACTTTTTAAAAAGCAAATTGCGGAGTGCCATCAAGACTGGCGAAAGCCACCCTGAAAGGGCTTGGTCTTGATGACTTAACGGAGCAATCTGCTAAGCTATAAATAGGTTGGTGAAAGTTAACTTCAATTAAAATAATTACACCTCTGTGAGCAGAGATGTTAGAGTAAAAAATCAATCGAGGATTTTGGGATATAACTAATATAGTCAGGACAGCCCTTCAGGAGATGATTGTGCCTGAACTAAATAGCATTAAAAAGGAAAATGCTAAGATTAAGCTCTCCTTGGCCTTATTAACAAGAGGCTAGATGATGTGAATAGACACTTGGTGGATCAAAGCCGAAGGATTGATGAGACAAATAAGAGGATTGATGTAGTAAGGGAAGGACTAGAGCAAAAGACCCCTAATTTATAATGCTCCTTCTTGAGGGTAATAATTGCCCTTACTCACCAAGCAGCAGATGAAGCCAGGGCATGGGCTTGGGCTTGAAGGGGCAAAAAAGACTTTCTGCCCAGTCTATTGGTTTAAGCCATTTTTCCTCTTGATAAGGAGGAAACTTTATATTATGTATATCTATGAGTTTAGCTTTATATTCTTTACCTTCCTCGTCATTTTCCAAACCTAGAGGTATCCAGTCATTGTAGTAAACTCCTGAAAAAAGGAGCCAGCCATAGTCGTGCGTTGATGTTATTTTTGAAAGGCGAGGTAAAGGAATAACCTTCTTCCGACTGTCAGGATACGGTTTCCACCTATCGCCCCCACCAGCTATTTCATGACCTGTCAATTTTTCCTCTTTGCGATGATTTTTTTCTTTCTGGATATATATGATATCTACATCCCATTCTCCAGCATACGGGTAACTTGCGTGACTCCCTTCAGCTACATAAACTATGGGATGGTTTCCTTTCTTATCTACGTTACCCCAGGGAATGCGGACACCTCCACTTGTCCACTTTATCCCAGGTGGAAGCTTTTCAAGGCACTTTCCTTCTATGCATTCTATACGCTGGTTACGCCGATGCTCTGCAAACGCCACGTATAAAGGAGAGTAGTTTTCGTCAAAAACAATGGTTATCATTTCCCAATCACCATTGTGTTCCGCGGGTGCGTCAAACCCTCCTTTGGGGTCGTAGGCGTAATGGAACCAATATTGAACCGCAAGTCGATTGTGCTGTTTCTTGCAAGTCGCATAAATCACAATACCACCTATGCTTCCCTTAATATCCTCACCTGAAACCTTGATCTTTGCCTCCTTGCTTCCCCTTGTAGCCAAAAGCTTTTTCGTGACTTGACATTCAGGATAACCGTCAGTAAATTTGGGTTTATAAGTGGTTCCTTCAAATTTAAATACCGTCTCTACACGTACAGGGAAATATTTTTCATCTTCTGCAAACTCTAATATAGGGGCATAGTCATAGATTAGGTTCTCAATGCATCCCTGAGCTTCTTCCTCTATAACCAAATCTTGTTTGTAATGGTAATCGGGGAGCAAAGGAATATCAACTGTTAATTCTGCTTCTTGTAAAGAATTGACCCATTCATCGGGAATGTCAAAGCTAAAAAGATAAGTCCGATTACCTTCCTCTATAGGGCTATTGATCGTTAGGTCGCCAATTCTTAATCTCAACCCTCTTTTATTGTCACATCCTGCACTTAGGACGACCCTGATCTCTCCTTTTTGTCCAGGCACAAGCGGGTTTACAATTTTAAAACTATTTACATAGCATTTATCGAAATCGGGAATTACATGGATATAATCTTCCTTGGTCTCTGTATCTGATCCGCCAGGGCCAGTTACGGTTAGACTAACGGTAAAATAACCTGTGCTGTTATAGGTATGTGTTGGATTTTGCTCTGTGCTGGTTTCCCCATCTCCAAAGTCCCAAAACCAACTTGTAATCTCTCCTGTAGATTGGTCAGTAAACTTAACGGTTAAGGGGCAAGGGCCTTCAGTTTGGTCGGCTGTGAAGTCAGCCCATATTCCTACATCAGCGGAAAGAGCAGCGTCAAGCTTTGATACAAAAACATCACAACCACCATTATAGCTTTCATCATAAGCACTTGAAATTGTAGGATAGTCAGAAGATTCTGTCACACCAGTTATATATACATTTCCATCTCCATCAAGGGCAATGGAATTGCCATATTCCCAATCACTTCCACCAATGAATGTGCTTGCCAAAAGATT
>Ga0190331_1000013_pt1 | contig 33138 bp, 35 predicted proteins | sample 48720445_MG_FD_161681 | JGI IMG/M metagenome (GOLD analysis project Ga0190331, IMG submission 161681) | Hydrothermal vent sediment bacterial communities from Southern Trench, Guaymas Basin, Mexico - 4872-04-4-5_MG | ecosystem: Environmental > Aquatic > Marine > Hydrothermal vents > Sediment ... | reverse complement strand
TAAAAAAATAGCATTAATATTATAAAGTGGTGCTACTACGGAGATATCTTCGTTTGATAAAGCATACATATATAAAAAAAATGAAAATGAATAAATCATGCCGCTTATTAATGAAAATCTTAAAATTTGAAAGCTTAATCTTGCACTAAATGGCAGAAGCACTAGGAGAGAAAAACTAAAAAAAGCCCATGATGAAACTATTGAAGAGGTATGTTTGGTTATTATTTTTCCAACAATTCGCTCAAATCCCAATAAAAAAATTCGAAGAGTCAACCACAAAAAAACCATACAAAGACCTCAAAAATTATTCTAAGTATTTTTTTAAATATTCATCTTGTTTTTTAAACATCAACTCAGCTTCAGATTTATCGTATTCATGATCATATCCTGCCACATGAAGAGCTGCGTGAATTAAAACTATAAGTAGCTCATCATAAAAAGTATTTGAAAATTTTTCAGCATTTTCTCTTACTATCTCTTCACAAACAAATATTTCAGCGTACAGATCATCATCACCATAAACAAAAGTCAAAACATCCGTAGGACCTTTTATTTTCCGATATTTATAATTTAATTTTGCTATTTCATCTTTGTCAACAAATACAAGACCTACATTAACTTCTTTTTTTAATTCGTTTTTCAAGACCTCATCCATTATTTCTAAAAATCTTTCATCATATTCAAAATTTTCATTGAATATCATTAACTTGCACCACCCTCTGAATATCCTCTTTAGGATATTTAATTCTTTCTTTTTTTATGTTTATTATAACCTTAATGAATTCTTCAACAATTAACTCCAATTCTCTTAAGTTTAACCCTGATTCGTCTAATTGCCTTTCATTATAAACACCTGATACAATATCTTCCACAACTTCTTTTATTGTCTGATAATTTGAAGAACTAATACTTTTTAATGCTGCTTCAACGCTATCTGCGAGCATAATTATGCCAGCTTCTTTAAATTGCGGCTTTGGCCCTGGATATTTAAATGCTTCTTCTGACGTTTCTGGATCCAGCTCTTTGGCTTTATAATAAAAGTACTTCTGAACCCGGGTACCATGATGCTGAGGAATAATAAATTCTATTCTTAAAGGAAGTTTATATTTTCTGGCTAACTCAATTCCCGATTTTATATGATCTTCTAATATAATATGACTTAAAAAAGGACTAATTTTTTCGTGAGGATTTTCATCCGTATTTGTAAGATTTTCAACAAAAAAATAAGGCCTTTTTATTTTCCCAATATCGTGGAAATAAGATGCAACTCTTGCAAAAGTTGAATTTATTCCTATTCTCTCGGCCGCTGCTTCAGCAAGCGTAGCAACCATTATACTATGATAATATGTACCAGGAGCTTGAATAGAAAGTTTCTTTAAAAGAGGATGGTTCATATTTGCAAGTTCAGACAAACCAATATTTGAATATATTCTTGTAAAATATTCAATATAAGGAAGAAATCCCAAAATTAATACAGTAGAAACAAATGGATTAAAAAATGCTACGAAAAAGTTGTAAAAGTTAAAATAAGTTGGTTGCAAAAATAATATTATTATTGATAAAAATGAAGTAAATAAAGCAGCTTTTGCAATTTCAATTCTTCTATTAATATTTCTGATTAAAAAATTCATGAAAATTATCTGAGGTACAAAATATATGAAAATTACAAAATTCGCCAAATGAAAAGATATCATCAAAGATTGCAAAATCCCAGCTGTTATTCCCACTTCATAGGACATTAATAAGGTAAGCAATAACGAGGTTATTAAAAATGGAGAAAAAACAAAACCAAATCTATCTATAATCGGATATGTAGTTAAGATTCCTAAAAGAAACAAAAAATAAAAAGTAAATCTATAAATGTAATGCAACCTGAAATGGTAAATATTTTTTATTAATAACTCTATTACAAAATACCATATAAAAATAAGCAAAATAAATTCATTAAAGGATTGTAAAACCTTTATATCAAACAAATTTAATATTAATATTGCCAAAATTGAAATAAATAACCCCTCAAAATCTCTAGGTTTTAAACCTTTTAAAATTTTAGCCATTGTTATTTCTTTCTCCTTTTTCGTAATTTTCATAAGCTTTTATGATTTTTTTAACTAAAGGATGTCTGACTACGTCAGCTTCTGTTAAATAAACAAAACTAACTCCCTCAATATTTTTTAATATTTTTTGAGTCATTACTAATCCTGAATGTTCTTTAATATCAATCTGAGTTATATCCCCAGTAATTATTGCTTTTGAATTAAAACCAATTCTTGTTAGAAACATTTTCATTTGTTCATAGGTAGTATTTTGAGCTTCATCCAATATTATAAAGGCATTATTCAAAGTTCTTCCTCTCATGTATGCAAGAGGAGCGATTTCAATAATATTTCTTTCACGATAGGAAATGAATTTTTCAAAAGGAAGCACATCCATTAAAGCATCAAACAAGGGCCTTAAATAAGGATCAACTTTTTCAGCTAAATCTCCTGGAAGAAAGCCAAGCTTTTCTCCAGCTTCAACAGCAGGTCTTGTTAAAATAATTCTATTGACTTTCCCCGATCTTAAATAATCTACAGCCATTGCAGAAGCAAGATAAGTTTTTCCAGTTCCTGCTGGACCAATTGCGAATACTATGTCGTTTTTTTCAATTGCTTCTATGTATTTCTTTTGCCCTTGAGTTTTAGGTTTTACCCTCCCACGCGCTATAGTTTTAGTAACTACATCAGTGAGAACTTTTGAACCTTTCTCAATTTCTTTTTCATCAACTAAATATTCAAATTCTTGCTTATCAATTAGATGACCGTCTCTTGTAATGTTTATCATTTCTTTAATTATGCTTTCAACAACTTCAACATTATCAACATTTTCTCCTCTTATAATTACTTCATTTCCCCTAATCGTAATTTCTAAGTCAAATCTTTTTCTAAGATATCGAAGTCTGTTATCGTATTGTCCAAAAATTTCAACTATAACTACATCATCAGGTAATGAAATTTTTTTAATTACAGCCACTTAAGCACCTCACTTTAATCTTTTTAAAATTTCTTCTGCTTCAGCTTTTGCTTCCTCATGTGTTTTTATAAGCAAAGGATGAGGAAGACTATCAAGAACGATATTTAATTCTTTAATTGCTAATTCTTTTCTTCCCCATTTTTCATACAATTTTCCTAATTCTAAATGGATATTTGGATAATTTGGTAAAACTTCTAATGCTTTCAACAAAAATTCTTCAGATTTTTTATAATTATACAATGGCCAGGGAAGATCTCTATACCTCATGCCTTTGGCAGTAAGAGCTAATCCTTTATAAAAATTATCATCCAACAACTCTATAGCTTTATCAATGTAATCATCAAAATCTCCTAGCATGAATAAACTTTGAACAATTCCTTTGTACTGCGCAAGTCTTCCAATTGTAGCTCCGGCTATATAATAAGCTCTTCCATTTGTCTTGTCCAATTCAATTGCTTTTTTTGCATATTCTAAAGCCTTAGTATATGTTTCTTCTTTTTTATCTTCAGATGCTCCCCATAAACCGTATTCCATATATGACTCTGCTAAAAGTGTATAAATATCTGTATCATCTTGAAGATTGCTTTCTAGAGTCTCAATCACTTCTTTCATGTGCTGAACATTATGAAAACTTCTAGCTTCCAAAAATTTGACCTCTACTAACTTAAATTGTACAGACTTAAAATTCAAGGAAAAAGCAAATAAAACAAGTAAAATTAATGTTAATGTTAGCATTTTTTTCATCTACCCCACCCCTTTTAATAAAAAATTATATCAATTATTTTTACAGATATCATTTATTACCTTGCTAATCACATTACTTAATTTATCAAATTCACTTATTTTTTCTAAACTTTTCTGAATTCTTTTTATCAAAATTGATTCAGCATGTTTTTTTAATCTTCTCTCTTTTCTTTTTCTTATTTCACCGTTGTTATGAAATTTACTTAAAAGTTTTTTAATGTTAAAAATCAATTCTTCAACACCTACTCCAGAAGTTGCTATTGTCTTTACAATTGGCTTTTTAACATTGGAAAGAGAAAGCATTGATTCAAGTCGCATCTTATAAAAATCTGCTCCATCTAAATCTGACTTGTTTATAACATATATATCTCCTATTTCCATTATTCCTGACTTTAAGAATTGAATATCATCGCCCATTCCCGGGGATAAAATTAAGACAACTATATCTGAAACGTAAACAATATCAACTTCGCTTTGTCCCGCTCCAACTGTCTCTATTAAAATATAATCAAATCCAAAAGCATCCATTAATTTAATAACGTCAAATACACTTTCATTTAACCCACCTAAACTCGTACCACTTCCCATACTTCTAATAAAAACACCATCATCCAGAAAATGTGTTTTCATTCTTATCCTATCACCTAAAAATGAACCACCTGTGAAAGGACTTGTAGGATCTATTGCTATTACTCCAACTGTATGATTTTCCCTTCTCAATTGAGATATCACAGCATTTACGAGAGTACTCTTACCTGCTCCAGGACTTCCCGTAAATCCAATTACTTTTGCTCCTTTTGAAGGAAGATCTTCCACAAACCTATCTTCAGGATGGTTTTCTAAGTAAGTAATTAATTTTGCCAATGATTTTATGTCGCCGTTCTGCATTTTTTCTAGAAGATCTTTCAAGATTCTACCTCCGAAAATAATTGTCTTATCTTTTCTACTATAGTTGAAAGTGGAGTTCCGGGACCAAAAACCTCTTTTATCCCCATTCTTTTCAATTCTTCAGCATCATCTGGAGGAATAATTCCTCCAACAAACACGGGAATGTTTTCAATATCATTTTCTTTCATTAATTCGAGTAGCTTCGGACAAATATTCATATGTGCACCAGATAAAATCGATAAACCTATTAAATCAACATCTTCTTGAATAGCCGTTTTGACAATTTGTTCAGGAGTCTGTCTAAGTCCCGTATAAATAACTTCCATTCCAGCATCTCTCAAAGCTTTAGCGACAACTTTTGCACCTCTATCATGTCCATCTAGTCCAGGTTTTGCTATCAAAACTCTTATTTTATTTTTCACTTTATCCCTCCTATTCGAGTTCAACTAAAGCTTGTCCCGTTTCGACACTATCTCCTTCTTTTACAAGAATTGACTTTACAACTCCAGAAACATCAGACTTAATTTCATTCTCCATTTTCATTGCTTCCAAAACTAAAAGTTTATCTCCGGCATTTATTTTTTGACCGGGAGAAACAAATATTTTCAAAATAATTCCTGACATTGGAGACACAATGCTTTTACTTCCTTCTTTTGATTCTCTTTCTTCAATAACTTTATCTTTATTAAATTCTTGTTTTTCTTCCAAAGAAACTGGAGATTGAGTTTTTTTATCTTCAAACAATTCACGGGATTCTTGAATTTTTTTTGGTTGATTTCCAGTTGTTAATTCTTCTACTTCAACCAAATATTCTTTTCCATTTAATTTTACCTTAAATTTTCGTACCATCCTTTTACACCTCTCCAACCAGATTTTTTCCAATATTCCCAACCGCGTGTTTCTCTTTTTCTTTTATTTACTCTCTTAATAGATTTAACTTTTACATTTTCACCTATCAAAGCATAAATTGCAGCAATTATTGCAACTTTTTCTTCTTCATCATTTTCCAAAAATTCTTCACGTATTGGAATCTTCTTTGGTAATTTTACTGCGGCCTTTTTTGAAAAATAACCAAAAAGCCAAAAAATAAAATATAAAATTACAAAAACAAGAAATACAGTAACAATTCCTATAAATGTAATAATTGCCTCCTGCATCTACTCACCTCATAATGGTATATTTCCATGTTTTTTCTTCGGCCTTGGTTCAACTTTAGAAACACCGAATTCAAGTAATTTCGCAATCCACTCTTTAGTGTTTCTAGGATCTATAACAGCATCAATATATCCTCTTGAGGCAGCTACATATGGATTAGCAAACATTTCTTTATACTCATTAATTTTTTGCAATCTCATCTCTTCAGGATTTTCTGAACTTTCTATTTCTTTCTTAAATATAATATTTGCAGCTCCTTCAGGTCCCATTACAGCAATCTCTGCTGTTGGCCAAGCAGCAACAAAATCAGCACCTAAATGTTTGCTTCCCATTGCTATATATGCGCCACCATATGCTTTCCTTAATATAATTGTTATTTTCAGTGTTGTAGCTTCACTATATGCGTATAATAATTTTGCACCATGTCTAATAATTCCTCCATGTTCCTGTTTTGAACCTGGTAGATATCCTGGAGTATCTACAAAAGTTAAAATGGGCATATTAAATGCATCTAAAAATCTGATGAAACGTGCAGCTTTATCTGATGAATTGATGTCTAAAACTCCAGCAAAAACACTGGGTTGGTTTGCCACAATTCCTACAGAGTATCCATTTATTCTAGCAAAACCAATAACAATATTTTTGGCAAAATGTTCGTGGACTTCAAAAAATTCACCATTATCAACTATCCTTTTAATTACATCTCTAACATCATACGATTTCTTGGAGTCAGGGGAAACAATATTTAAGATACTATCGTCAAGTGTTGTATCAAACGATTCTCCCATTGGAGGTTCTTCCATGTTATTTTGAGGAATATATGATAATAATTTTTTAATCAATTCTATTGCTTCTTCATCGTTTGAAGCCAAAAAGTGAGCATTCCCACTTTTTGTGTTATGTACCATTGCTCCACCCAAATCTTCTTTAGTAATTTCCTCTCCTGTGACTGCTTTTATGACATTTGGTCCCGTGATAAACATTTGTGCTGTTTTATCAACCATCACAACAAAATCAGTTATAGCTGGCGAATAAACAGCACCTCCAGCACAAGGACCTGCAATCAATGTTATTTGAGGTATAACTCCAGAGGCTAAAGTATTTCTAAAAAATATTTCCCCATACCCGTACAATGAATCAACACCTTCCTGTATTCTGGCTCCTCCAGAATCATTAATTCCAATAAGAGGAATACCAAGTTTAATTGCTAAATCCATTAATTTAGCAATTTTTTTTGCATGCATTTCTCCTAATGAACCACCCATTACCGTAAAATCTTGAGAGAATGCCGCAACTGTTCTACCATTAACTTTTCCAATGCCAGTAACAACTCCGTCAGCCGGCAATTCTTTTTTATCTAAACCAAAATATGTGTTTCTGTGTTTTACAAATTTATCTATCTCCTCGAAAGTACCTTCATCAAAAAGCAATCGCAACCTCTCACGTGCAGTTAATTTCCCGGCTTTGTGTTGTTTTTCAATTTTTTCTTCTCCACCGCCAAGTTCAATGTTTTTAGACATTTCATTTAACTTTTTTAACAGTTCTTCCATCGCTTTTTCCTCCCTTATTTATGTTCTCCTTCAACTAGTTCAAGCAATATGCCGCCAGTTGTTTTTGGATGCAAAAATAAGACTTTTGTTCCACCTGCACCTGATTTTGGTACTTCAGAAAGAGGTTTAAAACCTTTTGATTTCGCAAGTTCTACAGCTTGTTCAATGCCTTCAACATTTACTGCAATATGATGAATACCCTCACCTTTCTTTTCTAAAAATTGAGAAATTTCAGAATTCTCGTTCAAAGGTTCCAATAATTCAAATCTAGTTTCACCAATTTCAATAAAATATATTCTCAAACCTCTATCTGCTAAATCCTCAATGTTTTTAACTTTTAATCCTAAAAAGTCTTCATAAAGTTTTAATCTTTCCTTTGCATTTTTAACAGCTATTCCAATATGATCTATTTTGTTAACCTTCACAAAATCACCTCCAAATTGATTTTAACACCTAAAAAACTCTTAATCAAATTCAAAAAACAACCTTTAGATCCAAATATAAGTGTGATCTAAACTTAATTTCTACTTTTAAGGTTTATATTTCATTTTAACTTTCTATTTTCTTTTCACCTTTAATTTCTTCTTTCCTGATTTTTTATTTACCCTTCTTTCTTTTCTACTTACCAAACTAAATTCCTCATGCACTACGCTGAGTTTTTCCAATTCCTTCTTGGATTCTTTTTCGGCTTTTTCAGCTTTTTCACCTATTTTCCTGAGATTTAGAACCAGCATAATTGTTTGTTCATAAATTCGTGCCATCATTTCATCAAACATTCTAAAAGTTTCCTTTTTAAACTCTATTATCGGATCTTTTTGACCATATGATCTCAAACTTACTGCTTCTTTAACATGTTCTACTTCCTCTAAATATTGTCTCCAATTTTCATCTATTACCCTTAATGCTATAAATCTACCAACCTTTGCAAAATCTTCTCCGAACTCTTTGCGCTTTTCCTCGAATTTTTCTTCAAGTTTTCTAATTAAATCTTCGCGTAATTCATCTTTTGTATCAGGTAAATTACCAAAGATACCAACTAACTTTAATGACTCAGAAATTGCTTTAACATCACATACTCCTTTTTCGCAAAATTCATCTAATCGTCTTTCCACAAAATCTTCAATTGCTTCTCTAAAATGTTCTTCAACATTTCCTGATAAAAGATATTCTCTATATCCATAAATAGCTTTTCTTTGAGCATCGAGCACCGTATCCATTTGCAATAAATTCTTTCTTATTGAAAAATTAATACTTTCAACTTTTTTCTGAACCTGTTCTACTAATTTAGTCAACATAGGATGAAAAATAGGTTCACCCTTCTTTATCTTAACCATATCCATTATTTTAGAAATTTTATCTCCACCAAAAATTCTAACTAAATCATCTTCAACAGAAAGGAAAAATATTGATTCTCCTGGGTCTCCTTGCCTACCCGCTCTACCACGAAGTTGATTGTCAATTCTTCTACTTTCGTGCCTTTCGGTTCCTATGATTAACAAACCACCAAGTTCCTTAACCCCTGGTCCTAACTTTATATCCGTACCTCTTCCAGCCATGTTAGTAGCAATGGTAACTGCCCCTTTTTGCCCCGCTTTTGCAACAATTTGAGCTTCTTTTTCGTGATATTTAGCATTTAAAACTTCATGAGGAATTTTTTCTTTGGAAAGCATTCTACTCAGGAGTTCACTTTTCTCTATTGAAGTGGTACCTACTAAGACAGGCTGTCCCTTTTTGTATCTTTTTTTAATTTCTTCAATTATTGCTTGATATTTTTCTTCTGCAGTTCTATATATTAAATCATCTTTATCCTGCCTAATCATTGGCTTATGCGTTGGTACCACAACGACTTCCATTCCATATATCTGTTTAAATTCTTCCTCTTCAGTTTTTGCAGTCCCGGTCATACCAGCAAGTTTTTCATACATTCTAAAGTAATTTTGATATGTAATAGTTGCATATGTTACAGATTCTTCTTTAATTGCAACACCTTCTTTTGCTTCTATCGCCTGATGAAGACCTCCGCTGTACCTTCTTCCTGGAAGTAATCTTCCAGTAAACTCATCAACAATTATTACTTCGCCATTATGAACAATATAATCAACATCTTTTTTAAACAAGTAATGAGCCTTTAATGCGTTTAAAAGAAAATACATTTTATTTACATGCTCAGGATCATATAAATTATCAATACCTAACAGTTTTTCCACAAATTCAATACCGTCATCAGTTAATATAACCGTTTTTTTCTTTTCATCTACAGTAAAATGTTTATCTTTAACAAGTTTTTTTGAAATTTGATCAAATCTTTTATAATCTGAAGCCCGTGTTTTTGAAGGTCCACTAATTATCAAAGGAGTTCTAGCTTCATCAATAAGAATACTATCAACTTCATCGACAATAGCATAAAAATGACCTCTTTGAACTCTATCATTTAAATCTATAACAAGATTATCCCTAAGATAATCAAATCCAAATTCAGTGTTTGTTCCATATGTAATATCACAGAGATATGCTTCCTTTCTTGAAATTTCTTTCAGTTCGACTTCAAATGCTTCAACCGCTTTCTTAACTTTCTTTTCATCTGGTAAAAACTCACCTGTAAAATCTTCAGGCCACACACTCCAACTTTCTGATAGAGCAATCCCAGCAATTTCGGGATTTTTCCAAACTACTTCATATGACTTATTCTGTGTGTTAATAACGCTTACTCTTAAACCCAAAGCAAGGTATATTGGACCCATCCACATTGCATCACGTTTTGCAAGATAATCATTTACTGTTACCAAATGTACACCTTTTCCAAGCAAAGCATTCAATACAATTGGCATCGTTGCAACTAGAGTCTTTCCTTCTCCGGTTTTCATTTCAGCTACTTTTCCTTCGTGTAAAACCATTCCACCAACAAGTTGCACATCAAAAGGTCTCATTCCAACAGTGCGTTTAGCAATCTCTCTGACAATTGCAAAAACTTCATTTAAATAATTATCCATATTTTCAATTGTAATTTCTTTTTGTATAGTCCATATTTTTTCTTTCATTTCTTTAGATCCAACATTTTCATATTTAATTTCATTAATTTTCGCTACTCTTTTTAGATATTTTTTAATAATTCTCTCATTTTTATCAAACAATTTCATTTTTAAACCTCCATTTAATCTTCTTTATCTTTAAAATTTTCAATATAAATCTTCCCATTTTTTGCATATACAACAACTGGATTATCAAAATTTTTATTTAAGATCTGCTTTGTTTCTCCAATTTGAACAAGTGAGCTATTAAGGCTTAAAGAGAGAATATAAGAATTATCATCCTTCATTCCTGCTCGAACAATCCCGAAGCATTCTCCGAATATAACCACAGTTCCTCCTGCAATTACTTCTGAACCAGCATGTACGTTACCAATCAAAATAAGATGGCCAGAATGATTTATTTTTTGGCCAGAACGCACATTTCTCATTACAACTAAAGTTTCCATCACATTTTCATCTTTTTCCTTTATTTTTAAAACTGTTTGATTTTCTTCATAGTTTTCAGTTAATATATTAGAAACTTTTAAACCAAAAGTTTCTAATTTCTCAATAATCTTTGGGATATCAGAAATTTTTTCTCTATAATTTTCAACTTTAAGCATTATTTTATCTCCACTTTGAAAGAAATGATCCACACTTTTAAATTTCTCATCTATTTCCTTTAATAAATCTTCTAATTTTTCATACTTTTCAATATATAAAACAATACCAGATTTATACATTCTTAAATCGACCATAAACCCACCCCTAGAATATTAAATCTTCAATTTCATCTATCCAATCAGATAGATCCAATTCGGTAAAATTTTTCAATTTTCTTTTAAAATCAAAAAAGGCATCTTTAAAAACATCTTCTTTATTCCCAGAAACCATTTCTAGAGAGCATTCTAATAAAGCAGAAAAATAATCAGAAAATCTAACTATTTTTCCTAATGGCCCGTCAAAGGGATCGGAAACAATATTTGAATATTTTTTCAAATAAGAAATTCCCGGATTTCCATTAACCCAATCTAAAAACATTTCTTTTTCAACCAATGAAACGAGACTATCAAGTTCTGGAGTTTTCTTTTTAGTTGGCGTAATTACATCTCCAGTAAATGCTTCTGGTAGATCATGCAACAATGTTCTTTTTATGACTTCTTCTTTTTCCTCATCAGTTAAAGAAAGTAATGTGGAAATTATATATGATATAACTAAAACAATAAATGAATGACCAGCCACGGTTGTTTTAATATTTCTATGTACCCTATTCCATCTCGTCATTGAAATCATATTCAAAGCGATTGTAAAAATTGTTTTAGAAATATTCATCAATTCATCTTTATTATCCAAATTTATTTTTTCTAATTTTTCATTTAATTCATTTATTGGGGTCTCAAAATCAAAGATTTTTCCATTAACCTTGGCTTCAAATAAACTAGTAGAAACATCGGCAAATTTATCATATTCAGATTGATTTTCAGAAATAATTTTTTTAATAAACGATTCATCCACAATCTTATGTAAATCTAAAAAGGCTTTCTCTCGTACTTTGTTCCAAACATCTGGAGAAAATCTTTCAACTCTCTCCTTTAGTTCTAAAGAAATATCAGATAAAACTAATTTAGGTAAAACTCTGGAAAGTCTCCACTGTACTGATTCTTCAATAGTTTTATCAAATTTATCTTTAATAGCAAAAGAGATTAAAAGAGTTGTATAGGCATTATCTGCTTCTGAAAACTTTATAATTGCCGGTTTATTATTCCATCTTTGAATAGTAAATAAATTACCAAGCATAAAAATAAACTTGCCAAATCCCATTTTTCATTCCTCCCTTAAAACTATTCTATCATATATATAGATTATTTGATACAATTGTTAGTGGAGGGAAGATATATGCTATATGTAATTGGAGATATACATGGTTGCTTTAAAAAACTAATAAAAATTATGACTTACATTAACGATAATTCTAAAATAATTTTTTTAGGTGATTATATTGATAGAGGTCCAGACTCTAAAGAAGTTGTTGATTTTGTCAAAAATTTAAAAAATTCAATTTTGTTAATGGGAAACCATGAAGATATGTTAATAAAATACTTTGAAGGAACAAGTAATGCTTGGCTTTATCCCAATAATGGTGGAAAAGATACAATAAGATCTTTTGGTTCTAAAGAAAAATTCATCGAATATCTTGATTTCTTTAAAAATCTTAAATTTCTTCATATTGAAAATATAGATAATATAAACATACTTTTCAGTCATGGAAACATAAATCCAAATTTTCCAGTTTATGATGTTTTAAAAATAAAAACTTATGAAGAATATTATGAAACTATCCAAGGAAAAATAAGTTCTATTATGGAAACTAATATTTGGGAAAGAATGTATTTTGATAGACCTTCTGGGAACTTTGTGGTTATTCACGGACACACGCCTTTTGAAGATGTCTTTATTAATTCGTTTTCAAAAGGGATATTTGAAATTAATATTGATACTGGTGCAGTATACGGAGGAGCATTAACTGCACTGAAAATTCCTTATACACCTGAAGAAATTAAAAATGATCCTGTGATTTATAAAATTTCATATAAAGATGAATTAAAAATTACTCCATTATGTTTGCTAAAAGATTTATACAAGGAGGAGTAAAAATTGAACAAAAAATGGATTGCAGTTTCAAATTTATTACTAGTTACAGTAATTTGGGGATTAACTTTCCCAATTCAAAAACTCATACTCCCTGAAATTTCTCCTTTTGTATACAATGCAGTTAGATTCTGGATTGCCACAATTTTATCGTTATTTTTCTTTGGATGGGGAAATAAATATGGTTTTATTCTCGGAATAATTTTGGGGTTTGCATACGCAACTCAAACTTGGGGACTTTCAATTACTTCATCTTCTAAAAGCGGATTTATTACTGCTTTTTATATAGTTTTAATCCCAATTTTTTCTTATTTTATTGAAAAAGAACAACCAAATATTTTTCAAATTTCTGGATTTTTCATAGCAATGCTTGGAGAATACTTTTTATCTGGAGGAATTCATAATTTCAACTTTGGAGATTTCTTAACATTTGTCTGTGCAATTTTATATGCACTTCACGTAGTCTTAGTTACACATTATTCGAAAAAAACGGAAGAAAAACATCTTTTAACATCTCAATTTTTAACTGTAGCAATTATAAATTCTTTACTTGGTGTTACTTCGTCATGGAAGATAACATTTAATGCCCTTGGTGTTGCAACATTTACTGCGGTCTTTGCAACAATATATGCACTAATTGCTCAAACAAAATACCAAAAAATTGTAGGAAGTAATACTTCTGCATTGATCTTTGTCGGAGAACCTTTATTTGCAACAGTTTTTTCAATTTTAATTCTTTCAGAACATCTTACAAAATTTCAATTTATAGGTGTAATTTTAACAACCTTTGCATTGATTTTAGCGGTTTTTCAAACAAAAAAGAGGTGATTCAATGTATGAACATCTTGAAAAGTGGGGTGTTTCTAAGAAAATAATTACTGCTATGAATAAAATTGATAGAAAATTATTCGTTCCTGAAAATCTCAAAGATTATGCATATGAAGATATTCCATTAACCATTGGATATGGTCAAACTATTTCAGCACCTCATATGGTTGGAATAATGTGTCAAGAATTAGAATTAAATGAAGGAGATAAAGTTCTTGAAATTGGCACTGGAAGCGGCTATAACGCTGCAATAATGAGTTTACTGGTGGGAAATTCTGGGCATATTTACACAATAGAAAGAATAAATGAACTTCATAAATTGGCTAAAAAAAGATTTGAAAAATTAGGTTTAACAAATATCACTGCAATTTTAGGTGATGGTAAAGAAGGGCTTAGAGAATTTGCTCCATTTAACAAGATAGTTTTTACTTGTTATTCTAAAAAACTTCCAGAAAAATTATTAGAGCAACTTTCAAACAATGGAACATTGCTGATTCCTGTAGGTAATGAGTTTATGCAAATTCTAAAGAAAATCAGAAAAATAAACGAAAAAATAATTGTAGACGATTTAATAAATGTTAGATTTGTACCCCTAGTTTAAATATTCCAAAAAAATAAAGTATGGAGTTGAAAACTTATGTCAAAAACAAATAAAGTCAGAAGATTATATGGAGAACATTTAACTCCAATTGAAGTTTTTAAGGAATTTATTCTTCCCGAAATCAAAAATAAAGTTTATGATTACATTTGGGTAGATTTATTTGCAGGAAAAGGAAATCTTATTCTTCCCATTTTAGAATTAATTCATGAAAAAAATAGAATCGATTTTTTTAAAAAACATATTTTTCTTTTTGATATTCAAAAAGAACTGGTTGAACAGGCTATTGAAAATGCAATAAAATATGGTATACCAAGAAAAATTGCTGAAAAAAATATTATTCAAAGAGATACAATTAAAGATTATCCGAATTTTTTACTTGATTCAGATTTGCCAGTTTATCATATAACGAATCCACCATATTTATATTTAGGATATATAGTAAAACATAAAGAAACACAAAAATATTTAGAATATTTTAAAGGAGAAAATAAAAGATATCAAGATTTATACCAACTTGCATTAATAAATGACTTAAGACATGGAATAAAAAAGATGACATACATTATACCATCGAATTTTTTGTTCGGATTTTCCGTTTCAAATAAAATTAGAGATGATTTTTTAAAATATTACACAATCAAAAAAGGAATCATTTTTGAAAAAGAAATATTTGAACATACTGGAACAAATGTAGTAATTTGTTTTTTTGACAAAAAAGAAATTCCTAAAGACGAACCAATAAATTTTAAAGGTATAAAAATAAATAATGAGGTACAAAAAAGAACATACGTACTTAATCCTATAAGTCATTACCGTGCAGGAAGTGATTTTGAAGAGTTTGTAAGCAATTACAGGACGGAAAAACCTTTAAAGGTAACATATTATTTGACAATTGAAAAAATAGAAAAAAACAAGGGTAAATGCAAAATAGAAGTAATAGATGCAAATAAAATTAGAGGAAAAGAATATATAAAAAAAGAAATTTATGTAAACAAAAACTTATATGAAAAAATTAAATCAAATGTCTTATTTGTAAGAACCATTGATACAGGAAATATGGATGGAAGAGCAGGGCTTTATAAAATTAAAGATGTTTTTGAAGTAGATGGAATCCTTGTTTCTAAAGCAAAATATAGAACCCATCCTATACAGATTTTTATTGATCCTCCACTTACAATTAAAGAACAAAATTTATTAAAGGATTACTTTAATTTGGTACTAGAATATTTCAGAAAAGAAACAGATAGTGAATTTATGACCACTTATAAATATTCTAATAGCAAGTACACAAGAAAATACCTTGGTTTAACTCAAGTAAAAAAATTAATTCAAACCTTTCCTTGGTTAAGTTTAAATCAAAAAGAAAAAAGTATTTTCAAGAATCTCATCAATACTAAAAACACAGATGAAATTATATCATTTATAAAAATGAAAAACAAAAAGTAATAACTAAAAGAAATCCCCTTCTTTGAAATTTAAAGATCAAAGAAGGGGATTTTTATATAATTACAAATTAATTATCTTACTATTTTGCATATGCTACGCTTCTTTTCTCCCTTATAACTACAACCTTTAATACACCTGGATATTGTAATTCTTCTTCAATTTTCATTGCTATATCATGCGAAAGTTTTTCAGCAAACGTGTCGTTAACCTTATCAGGTTGAACTATGACTCTCACCTCTCTTCCGGCCTGTATTGCATATGCGTTTTCAACATATTTAAAACTTTTCGCTATTTCTTCAAGTTTAAACAACCTTTTTATATAATTTTCCACGTCTTCTCTTCTAGCCCCTGGTCTTGCAGCAGATAATGCATCAGCAGCTGCAACTATAACAGCTTCAGGAGTAATCGGTTCTTCTTCACCGTGGTGTGCCATAACCATGTTAATAATTTCATCACTTTCACCATATCTTTTCAAAATTTCTGCACCTATTACAGTATGTGAACCTTCTACTTCATGATCTAAAGCTTTCCCAATATCATGTAGCAATGCTCCTCTTTTGGCCTTTTCAACATTTAAACCTAACTCAGAAGCAATCAAACCTGCAATTAGTGCAACTTCTATTGAGTGAGCAAGTACATTCTGACCATAACTTGTTCTAAATTTAAGTCTACCCAGAAGTTTAATAATCTCTGGATGTAATCCACCCACACCTGTTATAAATGTAACTTCTTGACCAGCTTCTTTTATTATTTTTTCAACTTCTGCCTTGGATTTTTCATACATTTCTTCAATACGCGTAGGATGAATTCTTCCATCGGCCACCAATTTTTCTATAGTTCTTCTGGCTATTTCTCTTCTTAAAGGATTGAAACAACTTACTGTGACCATTTCCGGAGTATCATCAATAATTAAATCAACACCTGTCACCTTTTCAAAAGCCCTGATATTTCTTCCTTCTCTTCCAATTAATCTTCCTTTCATATCATCATTTGGAAGCATCACAGTACTTACAGTTATTTCACTTGAATATTCAGGAGCATACCTTTGAATTGCATCTGCAATAACTTTTTTAGCATATTTTTCAGCATCTTCTTCATACCTGGATTTTATTTGAGAAAACACTTTTGATACCTCGTACTCATATTTCTCTCGGGCTTCTTGAAGTACTATTTCTTTAGCCTGTTCTGGAGTGATACCTGCAAGTTTTTGGAATTTTTCCTCTAATTCCTTTTCTCTTTCTGAAATCTCCCTTTGTTTAATTTCGAGTTCTTTTCTCAAATCTTCAATATAATTTTCCTTTTTATCAAGAAGTTCCTCACGTTTTGAAACCATCTCTTCTCTTTTAATTAATCTTTCTTCTGCGTGTCTAATTTCTTCCTCCCGAGTCCTTCTTTCTTTTTCCCATTCTTCTCTCAATTCATGAAGTTTTTCTCTTGATTCAATTATTGCTTTCTTCTTAATCTCATTAGCCTCTTTTTCGGCTTCCTTAACAATGTGTTCAGCATCTTTTTTGGCTTTTAATAAAGACCTTTCTATATTTTTTTTAGCAACTATATAGCCTACTAATAATCCAAAAAAAAGCGCAACTCCACCAATAATATATGTCAACATTATTATTCACCTCCAAATCCTCTTCTAAATAATATTTCTCGTGCTTTTTTTGCATCCAATCCTTTTGTTAATTCCCTCTTAATTTCTTCCAAATCTACTTCATTTAAAACCTTTTTTATAGCATCTTCAATAATAAATTCGTCAACACCCAATTTAATTAGTTCCATTTTTATCTTAAACGGCCCTTTTTTATGTAGAGTCAAAGAATCATATGCATAGAGATATGCAAATTTTTCATCGTCAATAAAACCTTTGTTTTTTAGTTCCTCTATAGTCTCTCTAACTTCTTCATCACTATATCCTTTCTGTTTCAATCTTAAAGCCAATTCTTTTTCAGATCTTATCCGAAACTTTAGTAGTCTTAAAGCATCACTCTTTGGATTTTTCTTCCTCACTTGAATTTTCTCCTTTGATTAAACCATGTTTTTCCCGAAGTCTAAATTCAATTTCATCAAGAAGTTCTGGATGAGCAACCAAATACTCGATAGAATTATTCTTTCCTTGACCAAGAGAATGTTCAGTACCACTCAGATCAATATATGAGAACCAGCTTCCTCGTCTCGAAATCAAATCTTCATCCACAGCAAGATTGAATAATTCATATTCTCTTACAATTCCTTTTCCATATATTATATCTACTATAGCTTCTTTGAAAGGTGGAGCAACTTTATTTTTTACAAATTTGACTCTTACTTCATTACCAACATGATCTTTTCCTTCTGTTAATTTTCCTATGGTTCTTGCTTCTAGTCTCATGGTTGAATAAAACTTCAAAGCAACACCACCAGTTGTTGTCTCAGGATTTCCATACATAACACCAATTTTCATACGAGTTTGATTTATAAATATAACAACGGCTTTAGACTTATTTATGTTTCCAGCAAGCTTTCTCAACGCTTGAGACATAAGCCTTGCCTGAAGACCAACCTGGACATCTCCCATTGAACCTTCAATTTCAGCCCGTGGAACAAGCGCAGCTACAGAATCAATTACAACCAAATCAACTGCATTACTTCTGACAAGTTCGTCAACAATTTCAAGAGCCTGTTCTCCAAAATCTGGTTGTGCAATAAGTAAATTCGAAACATCAACACCTAAATTTTGAGCATAAACCGGATCAAGTGCATGTTCAGCGTCAATAAATGCAGCAATTCCACCGTTTTTTTGAGCTGACGCTATTGCATGAAGTGCAATGGTTGTTTTACCACTCGATTCCGGACCATATACTTCTATTATCCTTCCTCTAGGATAACCCCCAACTCCAGAAGCAATATCAATAGCAACTGAACCACTTGGAATAGTTTCAATATTGGGCACATGAGTATCTTCGCCCAAAAGCATTATTGAACCTTTTCCATACGTTTTCTCAATTTTACCAATTGCTTTTTTAAGGACTTCCATCTTTTTATTATCACTCATTTTTCATCAAACCTCCTTCAAATTTGACCCTATAAAGCCATTTATAGATCGGACCAGCCGGTGTTAAATTAGATGAATAAATTGTTATACTATCTACTGGAACAGTTATTTTCGGAGTTGAAATATCCTCGATTAAATTTTCCCAGCGTTCTGGACTATATTTTACTCTACCCAAAGTAATATGTGGGACAAAATTCCCCTGATCATCAAAAGGAACTCTCAATTTTTTCATTTCAGACCTCATTTCCAAATAAAGAGTTTGTAATGCTTTATTTTGCATCACTTTTAAGAAAAAAACTCGAGGTCTGTTTTTAAATCTAAAAAATCCAAACCCTGATACATCAAAAGAAAACGAAGGAAATCCTGCGAGCCTTCTATGAAATCGCTCCGCAAGATTATCAATTAAAGACTCTTTTACATCTCCCAAAAAAAACAAAGTTAAATGCATATTTTCAGGTTTCACCCAAGATGCTTTAAAACCCATTCTCATAAGCTTAGATATAGTTTCTTCAGCAATGTCTTTTACCTCTGAATTTATATCTAATGCTATAAACGTCCGCATTTGCTCACCCCTTTAAAACATGGCTATTTTGGACTATATAAATAAGTCCTGAAAGTATGGTAAACCCGGCTACAAAATACCCAACAAATTCATTAAAAAGAAACAAATTTGGAAAGTGCAAGATTTGAAGAAATAACCCCACGATCCAAACTATCTGAGAAATTGTCTTTAATTTTCCAAAATAATTTGCTGCAATCACTTGTCCACCACTTGCTGCTGCCATACGAATTGTACTTACTAAAGTATCACGGAAAATTATAACAATTAAAATCCAACTCTGGATTAAACCTAGTTGTACAAAAACAATCAAAATACTAGTTACCAAAATCTTATCACTCATTTGATCAAATATCTTCCCAAAATTACTCACTTGGTTCAATTTTCTTGCAAAATAACCGTCAAGATAATCACTAAAAGAGGCAAGTAAAAATAAAATAAAAGCAGCCATATACCAATTTTGTAGCAAAAACCAGACAATAAAAATAGTTAAAATAACCCTTACCCAAGTAATTGTATTAGGGATGTTTAAAGATTTATTCATCGACAAGCACTCCTTCTAAATCGTATGTGTCTGCTTCGGTAATTTTAACTCTGTAAAACCCCTTTTTAAATTCTCCCTTAACAAAAATATTAGCATCTATTTCTGGAGCATCCATATAGGTTCTTCCAATTAAAACCCCGTATTCCTCATCATCAAATAAAACATCAAAAATTTTTCCTATCAATTTATTGTTTCTCTCAAAAGAAATTTCTGATTGAACCTCCATCAAAATATTTAATCTTTCACGAGCAACTTCTTCACTTACTTTGTCCTCCAACCTGAAAGAAGGAGCTTCTTCTTCATCTGAATACAAAAAAGCTCCAAGTCTATCAAATCTTACCTCTTTTACAAATTCCAATAATTTCTCAAAGTCTTTATCAGATTCACCTGGAAAGCCAATGATAATACTAGTTCTAATTATAGCATCACTATATCTTTTTCTTATCTTGGAGATTAGCTGTTTCAATTGTTTTGCGTTCTTTGCTCGATTCATTAGTTTTAAAATTTTACTACTTCCATGTTGGACAGGAATATCAAAATATTTTAAAACTTTTGGATAAGAAAAAGCTTCAATAATTTTATCATTTATATGGTCCGGGTGCAAATACATAACTCTTATCCAAAAATCTCCGTTAATTTCATTTAATTTACTTAACAACTCTGGTAAAGCCTGTTTTTGATATAAATCTATTCCATACCCTGTGGTATCTTGAGCTACCAGTATAATTTCTTTTTTTCCTCTGCGTACTAATGTTTCCACTTCCTCCACAATATCTTCTATTTTCCGACTTTTAAAACTACCCTTAAACAAGGGAATAGTACAAAAAGAGCATGCTCTATCGCAACCATCAGCAATCTTTACATAAGCATACTGACAGTCATCATCTACTCTATCCTCAAAATCATATATGGGATCAGGTTCCTTCAAAATTAATTTATTTTTTGCAATATTTTTTGCTATTTCTTCAGGTTTTACAACACCAAACCAACCATCCACTTCAGGAATTTCTTTTTCAAGTTCATTTCCATATCTTTGGACTAGACATCCTTTAACAAAAACTTTAAAATCCTTATCTACTTTTTTTCTTTCAACATTTAACAGTATTTCCTCAATAGATTCTTTCTTAGCTTCTAAAATAAAGCCGCAGGTATCAATTATTATCGCATCAGATTTTTCTAAATCGTCCACTACATTATGTCCATATTTTTTTAACTTAGCTTTCAAAATAGCACAGTCGGCAACGTTTTTTGGACATCCAAGTACTTCTAAATAAAAATTCATATTCCTTTTCCCTCACTTTAAGTATCTTTTTCTTTTTTCCAAATAAATTAATCTAATCTTTTCAAGTTCTTTTTTATATTCATCTTCTTTATAATTTGGATATGTAAAATCGTAGTCTTTCCATCTCCCATTAATATACATTAAAGTCGGTTCAGCATAAATTCCTTTACCAATGTAAATCCTATGTGGCCACATCTTTGTAGTAGCGAGTACAAATTGCATATGATGTATATAACCGGGATCAATGTTAAATCTTCTGTTTCCATTAACTGCAAATTTTTGTTCAATTTCATTTGTAATGTTTTTGATATCGGCAAGCTGGTACGGATGTATCAATCTTTCAAAACTAATTAAAATACCTTTTACTCCTTCTCCCATTTCTTTGTTATAGTACAGTGTATATTTTTCAAAATCTAAAATATCAGAGATATAATCAATTGATCCAAATTCTTTTATTAATGTATCTTTCACTTCTTGAAACCAATACTCGACATACGAAGAGAAAAAAAACATAACTAAATTTACAAGTTCAACTCTTCTTATTTTTCCCACTTTATCACCACCCGGTATTCATCCATCAAGATCCTTTTGACCTTGTTATCTATTTTCGTAAACAAAGCAGGTCCTTTTACATAATATTCTCCTTCATTTAATTTTGCTTCTTTTACAACTTCCCCATTTATTTCAATACTACTGTCTATTGATCTTACACTAACAAGAGGTGAATTTAAAACTCTTAAAAATAAAAAAAGAGAAGCTAAAAACAAAAACAAGGATAATACAGATAAAACTAAATAAGGAGCTAAATATTTCAAACTTTTCTTTTTTGCTATTTTTTTCTTTTCAACAACTTCATTTTTAGTTTCTCCTTTGCCCTCTAAATATAAAGAAACTAAATCTTCTTCAATATCCAAAAAATCTTTCAATTTTTTCAGATGATGTTTAATATAAATTTCTGGTCCATTAAAATCACCATTTAAATAATTTTGTAGGGTAATTTTATCGATACCCAACTTTATTGAAATATGCAATAAAGAAAAGTTAGAGGAATTAACCTCTTTTTTTAAAATCTCTGATAGAATTTCCCATGCCTTTTTTTCCATAATCAATTTATATTATACTCTAATTACACTACTATGTGCAAGCTTGTTATTTATGATAAATAATCTTTAAAAGAGTTGGCAAAAGAGTTAAGCTCAAAAATGAACTTGTAAGCATTGATATCCATGTAATCTCAACAAAATATTCATGAAATTTAAATGGAGAAAGTAGCAAAACAGAAAATCCTATTGCCAGTCCAAGAGCATTTGCTAAAATAGGTTTTGATGTTGTAGAAAACGTGTTTTTTATAGCTAAATCAAGATCTTTAAATTTCTTATAGTTATATCCAAAATTTTCCACAAAATGAATTGCATAATCTATTCCAACTCCTACAACAATACTCCCCATAGTCGCAGTAATAATACTTAATTTTATTCTGGTATAACCCATAAATCCAAAAAGTACTATTAAAGTTAAACTGATTGGAATAATAGAAACAAAAGCTTTCTTCAAATTTTTAAATCTAATCAGAACTATAATAAACACAAGAAAAACAGCCAGAATCAATGATTTAATTTGCTGAGGTATGATAACTTCGTTCATTTCTTTCATAATATATGGAACACCAGTTACTTTCAAGGGTTCTTCTACATTACTTTCTATTTTATTCAAACTTTCTTTTGAAATTTCAGGTGGAAAGATCAAAACTCTCCCGGCTTTCCTTTCTCGATCTAAGAAATTTTCATAGACACTAGGAATTAAATTTAAGAGTATTCTAGCTTGACCAATATTTTGAGGATAACCTTCTCTTTTTAATATTTTTTCGTTAATATTTGAAACAAGATCGTAGAAAGATATTACTTTATTCCCATTATTTCTCAAAGTTTCTTCAATTTGCAATACTTTATTTGCAAACGAAGGTTCAATTGGATCAAAACTAGTTTCAAAATACGCATATACGGGAACAGAAATCCCAAAAACATTTTGAATTTTATCCATGTTTTTCTTTACTTCAGTTGTATTTTTATACATATCAATCATATAAAATTCTGTGTTTAACATGTATAAACCTGGTAAAAATACTATTAATAAAAGAAGGGAAACTATAATAGATTTTTTACCTAAGAAACTTTCAAAAAAACTGGATATTCTACTTTCCTGTTTAGTTGCTTTTAGCTCACTATTTAGCAAAATTATTGGTAAAAAGAGCCATGTAGCAATTCCAGCAAAAGAAATTCCTATACTACTAATAAGAGCCATTTCTGCCAGTGATTCGGAATTTATAAAAGATAAAGATAAAAATCCAACAACAGTTGTAACAGTTGTCAAAATCATCGCAACACCTGTGCTTCTCAATGTTTCGATTAGCGCATCGTCTTTTTTTCTATTTTCTTTTAAATCAAGAAAATGTGAAACAAAATGGAGACCATCAGCACTTCCCATTACAATGGTAAAAATCGGCGCTAAAATTGTTAAGATTGAAATTTCTCCTTTATACCATCCTAGAAACCCCATTGTCCACAATGCACCTATTCCAGCTGGGAAAACAGAGAAAAAAGTAGCCTTCATGCTTCCTAAACGCCATTTAAATACTAAAAATACTGTAATTATTGCAGCAGGTGGAAGTGTAAAAATTAAGAAAATTAAATAATCAAAGATTTTTTCTTCTAGATATCTAGTACCTCCAAAATAATGTGGCATATCTTGTAAAACTTTATCCAATTCTTTTAAAATTTTCTTTTCAGAAGGAACTACATAGAACATTACATAATATTTCCCATCTTTTTTAGTTATATTGTCAGTTTCGATCATACTAAGAAAATTAACAACATACTTATAATTTTCCTGATTAATTTCAGAAACATCAATTTTTTTAAAACCTATTGGAATTTCTTCTGGAATAGGCGATATAACATTTAATACGCCATCTAAATTTTTGAGTTTTTCTTCTACATTTCTGATTTTTTTTAGTCCATCAATCGAATATGGATCTTCATCCAATTCTATAACTACATTGAATTGATCGTTGGACTGAAAAATTTCTTCCATTCTATCCAAGATTTTCATGTATTTTGAATTTTTAGACATAAATAATGTATAATCAGCGTTAATTCTAATTTTAAAAAGTCCAACAAAAAAGACTATGTTTAAAATTATTAGTAATATTAAAAATCGCTTGCCATATTTCTTAAAAAATTCAACATATGTTTTCATTTTCCAACCTCCTCAAGGATGTGTTTTATAAAATCTATTAACTCAACTTTAAAAATTCCTCCTAATTTTATTGATCTATCGATTGAAAATATTCTTTTTATTATTTCTTTTAAAATCTCAGGATTATAAACACCTAAATGATTTAATGGAATAAAATTCTGATCTTTAAATTTAAAACCAAGAAATCTAGCTATTTTTGAGGTATTTTTTATGCCCAGTTCCTTAGCAATTTGAACTATTTCAACCCATTTGAATTTTTCCTTGTAGTTTACATTTAATACCAAATCAAAAAGCATGATGAAATGTTTCGACAAAGCACCAGTAACTATCACAGGTTCGTAATCTTTTAAAATATCATCCAACATAGCGAAAACTTCTTTTTTCCTTTCTGAAATCATAAAACAAAATTCGTCTAGTTTTGAAACGGTATATTTATGTACATAATTTTTTATACCGTTAACATTTAAAGTAACGTTTAGTACTTTTAACTTTCTTATTTCATTGTATAAAGCAAGCTCATTTGGTCCAACAATTTCAAAAAGATATTCAGGAACATCTATCTCATGTTTCAAAGATTCCCTATTCAAAAGTTCTTCAATGTATTTTATCCATTTACTTTTTTCCCATGGATTTGGAACAGTAAAACTCCGTGATTCAATTTTTTTTGAAAGTTGTTTTTCTGTTCTTAAAAACACAGTTATATTATCTGGAATATTTAATTCTAACACTTTCCTTTTTTCGGCTGCTTTCCAGTTATCAAAATCAACTAGATCAATAACACTTTTAGGAGAAAAGAGACTAATATTAGTGCTCTTTTCAATAATTATATCGACTTTATCATTATCATCAGAATAAAGTCTGATATATTCAATGTTATTATTCAGAAAACTTTTTACATAAAATTCCTTTCCCAATTGTGAATTTCCATATAAATTAATAAGAGGCATCCAATCACCTCATTTATTCAAAATAATTAGCTTTAATAATTTTATCATAAATTTTTGTTGTATAATTAAAAGAAAGAAAATCTAAGAGGATGGAGGAAAATATGCTGGATGATTGTACACTTTGCCCAAGAAATTGTAAAATAAATAGACATAAACAAAAAGGAATATGTGGAGTTAAAGATAAAATTCTTGTTAGTAATATTCTTCTCCATAAAGGTGAAGAACCTCCAATTTCCGGAGAAAATGGAGCAGGTATTGTATTTTTTTCTGGATGCCCTATGAAATGTATATATTGTCAAAATATGGGGTTTTCTCAAAAAGGAATAGGAATGGAGATATCAATTGAAAAGCTTGCAGAAGCTTTTTTGATTCTTCAAGAAAACGGGGCTCATACTCTAGATCTTGTAACCCCAAGTCCTCATGTTGTAGGAATAATTGAAGCTTTAAAAATTGCCAGAAAAAAAGGATTTAATCTTCCAGTTGTTTATAATACTTCAAGTTATGAAAAAGTAGAGACTCTCAAATTAGTAGAAAGCTATGTTGATATTTATTTAGCAGATATAAGATATACCAGTTCTCACTATGGTGAAATATACTCAAAAGTCGATAATTACTGGGAAATAGCACAAAAAGCCATAAAAGAAATGTACAGACAGGTTGGCCCATACAGTAATAAAAAAAGGAAAGGTTTAATAATAAGAATTCTTGTTATGCCAAACAAAATTTCTGGACATTTTGAAGCTTTAAGATTTGTTGCAAATCTTGACCCAGAAATCCCTATATCTTTAATGTCCCAATATATGCCTGTTTTTGGAGCAAAAAATGATCCTTTTATTGGAAGAAAAATAACAAATGCAGAATACCAAGAGGCTATTGAATATATGGAAATTTTAGGGTTAAAGGGATGGATTCAAACAAATGAAAAAGAAAAAATTACAACAAAGGCAGTGAATTGGCAATGATTATTGTTAATCCATCTGGAACTTTACCTATTTCTGTTACTAATTCATGTCCAATGAATTGCAAACATTGTGGTGGAGTTTATATTAAAAGCATGGTTCATATTTCAAATATAGAAAAATATATTGGAAAATATAATTCATTTTTAATTAGTGGTGGTATGACAAAAGATGGAATTATTCCTTTTAAACAATATATTCCAAAATTATATGATTTAAAAGAAAAATATAATCTTATTTACAATTTTCATATAGGTTTTCCAAAAAATCCACCTTACGAAATTGAAAAGGTAGCAGATGTTGTAAGTTTTGATTTTTTCTCTGATAAAGAGGTTCTACAAGAAATATATGGCATTACTAGAACTCCTAATGAAATATTAAATTCTGTTTTGCCTTTGAAAACTCCTAAAGTTCCACACGTTACTATAGGTATACTATGTGGAAAAATAACACATGAATTAAGTAGTATAAAAATTTTAAGCCAATATTTTGATACAATTGTATTGAATATTTTAATTCCAACACGGAAAACGGTATTTGAAAAATGTAGTCCTCCAAAAATAGACGAAGTTAAAGATATCTTTAAAGAGGCCAGTAAAAGATTCAAAAGTGTAATACTGGGGTGTATGCATCCCCACGGTAAATACAGAGAAAAACTACTCAAAAACATCTCAAATTATTTAGATGTTTTTGTAAATTCTGCAAGCAAAGAATTTGATTTTAAAGGATGTTGTTCTCTATTAACGTTAAATAAAGAGAAGGAGGAATAGTGTGAAAATAATAGGCGTTGATCTCGGTGGAACATTTGTGAAAATAGGTCTCGTTGATTCTTCGACAGGTGAAATACTCAAAAAATCTGAAATTGAAACCAAAGTAGAACTTGGTGGAGATGTTGTGGTTAAAAGAATAGCTGAAGCAATATCTAATTTAGCGGGTGATCAATATGAAGCTGTGGGAATTGGATCTCCTGGCTCAATTGACAAAAACAATGGAATTGTTAGATTTTCACCTAATTTTCCTGACTGGAATAACTTTCCACTTGGGCCCAAACTATCAAAAATTCTTAATAAAAAAGTTTATGTAGAAAATGACGCAAATTCTTTTGCTCTAGGTGAAAAATGGTTTGGAGCTGGAAGAGGAAAGGAACATATTATTGCTTTAACTTTGGGAACTGGTGTTGGAGGAGGAATTATCTCTCACGATTTTCTTGTTACAGGCTCTAATGGCATTGGAGGAGAGCTCGGACATGTTATTATAAATCCTCAAGGACCATTGTGTGGCTGTGGAAATTATGGTTGCTTAGAAGCATATGCTTCTGCTACAGCAATTGTGAGAATGGCAAAAGAAAGACGAAAGAAATTTCCTAACTCTTTAATTTTTAAAAATGAAGAAATCACCGCTAAAGCAGTTTTTGATGCTGCAAAGCAAAATGATCGTTTAGCATTAATGATTAGAGATGATGTTGTAGAAGCTTTAGCTGTCGCAATAACAGGATTTATTCACACTTTTAACCCTGAAGTAATAATTATAGGAGGAGGAGTTTCAAAGGCAGGAGATATTCTTTTTGAGCCATTGAAAAGGAGAGCTAATGAGCTTGTAATGCCTTCTTTTAAAAATACCTACGAAATCTTACAAAGCCCATTAGTAGAAAATGCTGGAATATTGGGGGCTGCATCTATTGTGCTACAAAGAGAAAAATTATGACGTTTACTGTATAGGAAAAACTAATTTAGATTTGTTCTATTATATTGATCAAATTAAACTTGAAGAAAATCACATAGCAAATGAATTTTATTATTTTGCTGGCGGAAAAGCAACAAATGTTGCAATAAATCTTTCAAAATTTGGTTTGAAAGTTGGTTTAATTTCAGTAATTGGAAATGACGTTTTTGGTAAAGTTGCACTTAATATTCTGTCAGAAAAAAATATTGATTTTTTGGGAAAAAAAGTGAATGAAACCACATCACTTACAAGTATAATAGTAGATAAGTTTGGTAAAAATACAATGTTTCACAATATAGGGGCTAATTCCAAACTTTCTTCTGATTTAATTCCTAAAAAAATTCCCTTTTCTTTTGTACAATCAGGAATACCAACAGATACTATTATTAAAGCCATAAATAATTCAAAAATATCATTTTTAGAGCTTTCAGAAACTTCTCAATTTGAAATGATTAAACCTCTTCTTAAAAAGATAAAATTTGTCTCATTAAATGAAAATGAATTAAACAATATTTTCAAAACAAACAACACGGAGAAAAATTTGCATTTACTTTCGAATTTTTCAAACAATATTCTTTTAAAAATAGGAAAAAAGGGATTAATATTTTTAGATGAAAAAGGAAAAGTATACATGGTGCCGGCTGAAAAAACTGATGTTATAAACACTACAGGCGCTGGTGATGCCATTTCAGCTGCTTTTATATACGGTTCTCTAAAAAAATGGGAAATCCCTGAAATTTTAAGATTTTGTGTAAAATTTGCTTCTCAAATTATTAAAAGTAAATATTCAACTTAAAGAGGTGAAAAAATTGAAAACATCGAATTTGATCGTAGAAAAAAAGAAACTTGCTTATGGAATTCACATGTTCTGGATAGAAAATGAGCTGGTTGCAAATAATGCTAAAGCAGGTCAATTTGTTATCTTTAGAATTCACGAAAACGGTGAAAGAATTCCTTTAACTATTGCTGGGGTTAAAGATGGTACCTTTCGAGTTATTGTAAAAGCTGTAGGAAAAAGCACATACGAACTTTGTAGATTTGAAAAGGGAGATAAAATAATTGATATAGTAGGACCTCTTGGACAACCAAGTGAAATTAAAAATTATGGAAATGTTTTAGTAATTGGTGGCGGTGTGGGAATAGCAACTATTATTCCAATAGTAAAAGAACTTAAAAATCATCGAAATAGAGTTGATGTAATTCTTGCCGCAAGAAATAAAGATTATTTTGTATTGGAAGAAGAATTTAAAGAAGTTGATAACCTTTATTTTGTTACAAATGATGGAAGTAGAGGAATGAAAGGATATGCTCATGAAATGATGGAAAAACTTTTAAAAAAGAAAAAATATGATATTTCCTGGGCCATAGGACCTTCTCTAATGATGAAAGCTTGTTCGGAAGTAGCTAAAAAGTATGATTTAAAAATTTGGGTATCATTAAATGCAATAATGGTTGATGGAACTGGAATGTGTGGGGGATGTAGAGTAAGAATTAGTGATGAACTGAAATACACTTGTGTTGACGGGCCTGAATTTGATGGTAGATTAGTTGATTGGGAAAGTTTTAATACAAGATTAATTCAATATAAAGAAGAAGAAAAACTTGCTCTTGAAAAATATTTGGAAAAGGTAGGCGAACCTACATGGCTGTAAAAGATAGAATTCCCCCGATTGAAAGAGATCCTCAAAAAAGAGCCAAAGATTTCTTTGAAGTTTCTTTAGGCTACGACGAAGAAAGGGCTGTTTTAGAAGCCCAAAGATGTTTGCAGTGTTCAATACCAACCTGTGTCAAAGGTTGTCCTGTAGGAATAGATATACCAGGGTTTATAAAACAAATTGCTCAAAAGAACTTTGAAGAAGCTTATAAAATTCTGAAAGATTATAACTCTCTACCAGCTGTGTGTGGGAGAGTTTGCCCTCAAGAAATACAATGTGAAGGTGCTTGTATTTTAAATAAAGCCGGAAAACCTATTTCAATCGGTAATCTTGAAAGATTTGCAGCAGATTGGGCTTCAAAAAATAATGTTGAAGACGAAATTCAAATAGATAAAAATCAAAATAAGAAAATTGCAGTAATTGGTTCAGGACCATCAGGCCTTACAACTTCTGCTGAACTTGCAAAAAAAGGGTACACAGTGGATTTATTTGAAGTATTTCACACTCCAGGAGGAGTCCTTGTTTATGGAATTCCAGAATTCAGATTACCTAAGGATATAGTTAAAAAGGAAGTGAGTTTTCTTGAAAAACTTGGAGTTAATATCATTCTTAATATTCCTGTGGGATTTGCAATTCATCCACAAGAAATCTTAGAAAATTACGATGCAGTCTTTATTGGTGTAGGAGCAGGTACACCGAAATTTATGAATATTGACGGTACTGAATTAAACGGAGTTTATTCAGCAAATGAATTTCTTACTAGGATTAACTTGATGAAAGCGTACAAATTCCCCCAAACAGACACACCAATAAAATTTGCTAAAAAAGTTGTAGTAATTGGTGGTGGAAATACTGCAATGGATGCAGCAAGAAGTGCATTAAGACTTGGTGCAGAAGTTACAATAGTTTACAGGCGAAGTAAAAATGAAATGCCCGCAAGAAAAGAAGAAATACATCATGCAAAAGAAGAAGGAGTTAAATTCCTAACTTTAACTCAACCTGTTAGATACATTGGAAGAAACGGAAAATTAATAGCAATTGAGTGTGTAAAAATGAAGCTTGGAGAACCCGATGAAAGCGGAAGAAGAAAACCAATTCCAATAGAAGGAAGTAATTTCATTATTGAAACAGAACTTGCAATAGAAGCAATTGGAACTCAATCAAATAAATTTCTTTTATCTCAATTTAAGGGACTTGAATTAAATAAATGGGGATATATAAAAGCAGATGAATTTGGAAGAACAAGTATACCCAAGGTTTTTGCTGGTGGAGATATTGTTACCGGAGCCGCCACTGTAATTTTAGCAATGGGAGCTGGGAAAAAAGCTGCATACGCAATTGACCAATTTTTAAAATGAGATGTGGTGAAATTATGAAAAAAATATTTTTGATAATTTTACTTTTTTTAACCGTATCAACTTTTTCAATTCAATGGCTAGAATTTTCAAATGAAGTCAATACAGATGTGTTGTATGGCAGCATTTCCTTTCCTGTTTTCTTTGATATAAACAATTTTGCTGTAGAAAAATTTATAAACGAAACTATCTACAATGATATTCATTCCTTTTTAAGAGAAACTTATCAAATGTCTTTAGATACCAAGCGAATAGCAAAAGAAACTGACTCAACTTTACGAAAATCAAATATTTTCATTGCATTTAAAGTCTTTAATTTCAAAAACTATTTAAGTATTGTTATCGATTATTCTAGGTACACTGGAGGAGCTCACGGGATAACAACAAGAAAAGCATACAATTTTGATTTTCAAAATGGAATTCAGTTAAAATTAAGCGATTTGATAAGTAATAATACCAGAAAGAAAATTATTGAAAAAATTAATAAGGTAATAGAAAATAACAAGCAAAAATATTTTGACAAAAAAATTGAATATTTATCTCAAGAACAGTTTTATCTTTCCAAAGAAGGTCTTATTATATTTTTCCAGCAATATGAAATTGCTCCATTTGCTTCAGGAATTCCCGAATTCAAATTTAATTATACTGAGATTGAATTCTTACCTGATGTATCTGATGACTTCTAGAAATCAAATAATATGATATAATGTTATTTTCAAAATAAGGAGGTGATAAAATGAAAAAAAGCCTTGTTTGGATAACGTTAACTTTATCGCTTTTTGTTTTATTTAGTTGTATATTTAATAAACCACTTCAGAAGGCTACTGTTGAAGTATTGTTAACCGACAGTCCAGTAACTGAAATTGATAAATTAACGATTGATATAATAGGCTTTACTTATCACTACGCTTATGAAGATGCTACGGGTAATGAAACAGGTATTTGGGCTACACCAACAAATATAGCCACAACAGTTGATATTTTATCTCTTGCAGGTACAGAAGTATCATGGTTAACGATTGAAGTACCAGTTCCATCAACAATAACTCAATTAAGAATTTTTATTAACGATGCCACTGTAACTGTTAGCGGTGAAGATCCTACTAGTGTAACTTTATCAACTAAGGAGGTAAAAATACCAAAAACTGATATTACAATAAACGATGACGGACAATTAATACTTGATTTTGATGTTTTAAGGTCTTTAAAGTTCCAAAATGGAAACTATAGATTAACGCCTGTCATTCTACCAACATTTAGAAATTACGAAGTTTACCCAATTTACGGTGAAGTCTCCCAAAATTCTTCTCCTGTAAGCAAAGCTGTTGTAGCATTATTTGATTCCGATGATTCGACCTCTTTGAGAATTTCTTTAACAAAATCTGATGGAACATTTTACCTTGGTAAATGGCACGAAGGTGATTACATAATAAAAGTCTTTACGGGCGTTCAGATACCCGAAGATGAACAAGATTTTGATTTAACAAATTATACTGAGACAGCTTCAAAAACTATTGAAGTACCCTTTTCAGATCCTGAAAAAATTCAATTACAATAATTTTTTATCATTGAATTTAACAATATTTGAAAAACCTCTCCGGATCTGTTCCGGGGAGGTTTTTAAGTTAAATTATAGGTTTTCTAAATTTCTAATTTAGCATATACTCCCATATGATCAGATACCCTACCACATTTATCATCGTCTTTAAAAACTATCTGACTTTCTAACACCTTAAAATGCTTCGAAGTTAAAATATAATCAATTCTAGCATTTTTATTGAATTTATCTCCTCTAAATGTAGGTTCAGTTAAACTATTTGGATTAGCTTCATAAAAAACATCAATTAATTTTTGATTATTTACTTTTATGCTTATAAATTCTTCATACACTTTACTCCCAGCTTCCACATTAAAATCACCGGCGATTATGAAATTATTAATAGATTCA
>Ga0190331_1000011_pt1 | contig 33697 bp, 37 predicted proteins | sample 48720445_MG_FD_161681 | JGI IMG/M metagenome (GOLD analysis project Ga0190331, IMG submission 161681) | Hydrothermal vent sediment bacterial communities from Southern Trench, Guaymas Basin, Mexico - 4872-04-4-5_MG | ecosystem: Environmental > Aquatic > Marine > Hydrothermal vents > Sediment ... | reverse complement strand
GTATACGTACGCATGTGAGTAACAAGGATATAGGTAAGATAAAAGTCCGTTGGATAACTTACAGATAAACGGGGGAGATGGTTAAAATTAAAGATGGAGGAGTTCGACCAGAGGGATGTATGTATATGCAAACCATGTTCTGATATACCGCTAAATTAGAATAATATACGGACTAAGTTCGGATATACACCGTTAGCAGAAATTCAGGGGCAAAATATGATGAGAGGGATAAAATGGAACCAATAACACAAATGCTGATATATCTTTTCATAGGTCTTTTTGCTGGATTTATGAGTGGTATGTTTGGAATAGGCGGGGGCTCTGTTAGGACACCTTTACTTTATGTTGCTGGATTGCCTTTATTAAGCGCTTTTGGAGTAAATCTATTAGTTATACCATTCTCCTCTCTTATTGGCGCTATAAGTCACAGAAAGAATATAGATTGGGAAATTGCTCGATATGTAATAATTGGCGGGATAATGGGTACTTTAACAGGGGCATTTTTAACGGGATTTATACCAACCTTAGTTCTAGCGATTATCTTTGTTATTGTTTCTATCATGACGATATTTGGGATTTATTTCGATAGGATTGTCCCAGAAATTGCTCAAAAAATTAACCCAAGTGCGAAGATTGTCATTTTAGGGACTTTCTTTCTCAACTTTCTAACAATTCTACGTGGAGGTAGTGGGGGTAGTTTATTTCCCCCTTTCCTAAAAATAATAGGACTTAGTATTCGAAAAGCAATAGCCACATCACTGTTTGCGACTATTTTTACAGCAATTGCAGGAGCGTTTGTGTTTTGGTCTCGCGGCAATATAATGTTTCTCCCCGCTGTAGTGGTAGTCGTAGGCTCAATAATTGGAGCCAGAATAGGTAGTTTAATGTCTTTGAAGACAAAGCCACTGTGGCTAGAAATTGGGCTTTCATTATTCATTGTGATTCTCGCAATAATTGTGCTGGTTAAAGCAATATGATGACTGGAGAAGGTTGCATAACTGTGAAGATGTATTTTGCCCCCTCCCCGAACTCTGCGGCAACTTCGTTGCCTTGCCCTCACCTCGTTCGGGTCATATAACAGTAACAGCGGATAAAAGGGAAATCTTTAATTTCCCCAAATTGCCTTCGGCAACTTCAAATACACGCGGAACTGTAGTGTGGAATTCCTCATATAGGAGGAGGATGAAATGATGAAATTGCGTTGGATATGTATCAAAGGGTTCAGGTCAATTCGCAAGATTAACTTTAGATATGGACGACTTTATGTGCCTTATTGGTCAAAATAATCATGGGAAGTCAAATAAAATATCTTTTACGCCCTTAATTTGTTTCTCTCTTCGGGGAGGAAAGGAGTGACACCTGAAATCTTCTTTCGTAGTCCTACCGAAGCAATGGATGAAATAATCATCGAAGGACAGTTTGAAGAACTATCAGAATCAGAAATGCAGAATTTAGGTCCTTGGACTGTGGAAGGAACACTTACTGTTTGCAAAAAAATATTGGATTGGAGACGACGGAAAACCGCAAGTTTCATACGAAGCTTTAGTGGGGCTACCAAGAGAGGAATGACTCCGGGAGGATTTTAGTGATTATTCAAATAGAGATACAGTTTCAAACTTGCCAATTAGCGAATTTTTGCATGAAACTGGCTATATAACCAAACGAATCTACAAAGAAGCTGTAGAAAGGTATATTCAAACGCATAAGGATGAGATTGAATGGGTGCAAGAGAGGCGTGTAAACCCTGCTGGGTACAAACAGGTTTTCATAGGTGTTCGGATAAGAGATGGTGATTCCAACTTTGTGCCTTTGATACTCTTTTAAGAAATACTGCATGAGAGAGTGGACTTATCATAAGGGAGCGTAAAATTGACCCGGTTATTCTTTTCTGGATGTTAACGCTCGGATTTGGTACAACATTTACCTCGGCCAGGGATGCAATCCAAATATCAAACGAGAGAGGCTGATGGATAGATGGATTACTTAACCGAACACACATGAAGGCTGGATAGTTTCATGGTGGCAGGCAGGGGAGGGATAGGTGCAGTGCCAATAGGGACACCCCTACTTGCCGGTCCGGGTGCTATAACAGCTGTTATGATGATTATTACAATCATGGGGTCCTTTAAGTTACTTTAGTTACTTTATTCGCTATATTATCCGCTATCATTGCCACCAAGTAGATATTGGGACAGTCGGAGCGGATGTATCAGATAATGGGCACTGAAGGCTCGGAGGTCTTGAGTCGTGTGATGGGGATACTGGTAGCTGCTATTGCTATACAGTTCATCAGGTACGGGGTTGAGGGATGATTAAGGTTTAAAATTGAGATTCCGAAACTAATAATGAGGAAAACTGGATGGAATTTCCGCAGCCCACCTTCCGCTCAGCGGAGTTAGAGACTCCAGATTGGGGGGCTTCATGAAAATTGAAGGCGTTGTTATAGCGAAGTGTTTCACTAAATATAGATGTTTATACTTTTATCTCTTATTATTTGCCCCTCTTATATTTATACAATGCATAAGCTGATAAGGGACCCGATACATGGATATATAGAGATAGATGAGCTCATTACTGCATTATTAGACACCGTGGAGATGCAACGGTTGCATCGGATAAAGCAGTTAGGCTTCTCTTACCTCGTTTATCCCGGTGCGAATCATACAAGATTCGAACACTCGCTCGGCACTTACCATCTCATGAATCTCATCCTTGATAGATTCGCAATTGCAAGAGAGAGAGAGCAGGAGCTCCGTGTCGCATCTCTTATCCACGATGTTGGACATGGTCCGTACTCGCATGTGATAGAGCCTCTAATAAAGAAATTCACCGGTAAAAGCCATGAAGATATCGAAGACATCCTCTTCAGCCATGATGAAGATAAAGATGAAGGCGGAGAATCAACTCATATAGCAGATGTCATTGCTAAATATCACCTGGACGGGCACAAGATATTGGGCTTTATAAAGGGAGATGCGAAGGGCGCTTTTTCTAAGATCCTGAATGGCGAGATAGATATAGATAAGATGGATTATCTGGTACGAGACTCATTCTATACAGGTGTGGCTTATGGCGTGGTGGACAATATGAGGCTGATTCAGGGATTGGATTTCTTTAATGACCATCTGGTAATAACAGAGAAAGGATTGCTGCCCGCAGAGTATCTCCTCTTCTCTCGATTCCTCATGTATCCCTCGGTTTATAGTCATCACACTACGCGAATAGCACAGTTGATGTTCGCGCGGGCTGTGGAATCTCTCATAGAGTCGAGCCCCTCGCCACGTGACTATGCACTCGCATTACGAGTAATGGACGATTATGAGATAGATACGATGCTGCGCAACGCCGGTGGCTATCCTGAGGCGATGATAACCCTGATTAACGAGCGGCGATTGTTCAAACGTGCATTATACATACAGTTGAATAGGCTGGAGAAGAACCGGATGGAGGAATTGAGGGAAGAAGCCCGGGTGAAGGAATTGGAGATGGAGATAAGCAAGCGAGCGGGTGTGGATGAGAAATATCTCATACTGGACGTCCAGAGAGACATAGGAGAATTTTTAAAAGAGAGCGAAGCGCAGGTAGTTATACACAATGAGATAAGAAGTTTGAGTGATGTTTCTGAACTTGTGAAGATGCTCAATAAGGCGTCCCATGATTTTCGTAGATTGGGTGTTTACACACCCATGAGGTATCGAGCCGCTGTGAAGAGAGCGGCAGAGGCAATATTATGCCATTAAGAGAAGCTATGCTGTATAAGCGTGAGAATGAAAATGTAAATGCAAAGGTGCGTTGCAATGTTTGCGCGCATCAGTGTCTCATACCAGAGGATGGGTTCGGGATATGCCGGACGAGGCAGAATAGGGCTGGAAAACTTTATACACTCATCTATGCTGAAGCTTCTTCTTTTAATGCAGACCCGGTGGAGAAGAAGCCTCTGTATCATTTCTATCCTGGCAGTTATGTCTTCTCGCTTGGTACGATCTCATGCAATTTTCACTGCAAGCATTGTCAGAACTGGAGTATCTCAACTGCACGCCCGGGTGATATCCAGACATTTACGATATCTCCGGAAGAAGCAGTCCGACGAGCGAAGCAAGCCCACTGCAATGGTATCGCATGGACGTATAACGAGCCGACGATATGGTTTGAATACACCTATGACTGTGCCAAACTGGCGAAAGCCGAAGGACTTTACACCGTTTATGTGACCAATGGTTATATCAGTGAGGAGGCTTTGAATGAAATAGCACCATTCTTAGATGCTGTGAATGTGGATGTGAAGGCATTCTCCGATTCCTTCTATAAACGGGTCTGTGGCGCACGGTTAGAGCCCGTGCTGGAGACCTGTAAACGGGTGCTTGATAAGCAGATACATCTTGAACTCACATACCTGATTATACCTGGTTATAACGACACCAGGGAGGAGATAAGGCAGTTCGCGGACTGGGTAGCAGGGTTAAGTACAGCAATACCTCTGCATTTCTCAAGGTTTTATCCCGCGCATCTGATGCTTGATGTGCCACCAACCCGGATTGAGACTTTAGAGATGGCTCATGAGCTCGCTAAAGATGCGGGTATCGAGTATGTATATCTGGGGAACATCCCGGGGCATCAATATGAGAATACATACTGCCCTGGATGTGGCGAGTTGCTCATCCTCCGTATGGACTATCGTGTGAAGCGAAGAATAAGAAGCCCCAGATGCCCCGCTTGCGGGCGTGATATAAACATAATACTGTGATTGTGATACTCACGATATCTCCCTCTCTTTTATGTATGTCCCCACCTTCAATTTATCTACCATGTATTCACAGGCTCTGAATGCATCCTTACGGTGCTTCGAAGCTACGAGAACGAGAACGATACCCTCACCCACTCTCAAACGCCCCTTGCGATGTACAACCTTCACTGCTTCAATCTCGAAACTCGCCAGAACATCCCGTTTCAATCTCTCCAGCTCGTCCTCGTCCCTCACTTCTACTTCCATGCCCTTTATCCCCGCTCCACCACGGACCACGCCCAGGAAGGTGACAATAGCCCCTATATCCCCACTTCTCTCCCTTCTTACTTCTTCTACGAACTCTTCAATTGTTATTGTTATGTCCGACTCTGTTATCACAACCCCCTCCTTCTTTATATAGAGGATTTATCTCTTCTATGAGTATATAAATGATAAATGAGTACTGAGCGAATACCCTGGGACGATTATTGGATGAGCATTGTAGAGGACGTGGCGAAGCGTTCTACATGCTTAAGAAGGCAGATAGGCGCATTGGTGGTCAAGAACAATATTATAATATCCACGGGCTATAATGGTGCACCAAAGGGATTTCCTCATTGTCTTGACGTCGGGTGCCGACGCGATAAGTTGAAGATCGCATCGGGAGAGAGGCATGAGGAGTGCATAGGCGTTCATGCAGAGCAGAATGCGCTACTCCAGGCAGGCAGAGATGCAGAATGCGCTACTCTATATGTGAATTCATATCCCTGCAAGATCTGTGCCAAACTGATAATAAATGCGGGTATAAAGCGCGTGGTGATGTCAGGCGAATATAGTGATAGGGAAGGATTGGAGTATCTACGCCGTGCTGGTATAGAATTGACTTTTCTATAGTGGAGTGGGGAGTGTAGAATGTGTGCAGTTACCGATACCGAATATGGAAATCCCGAAACTCGCCTGTATAGTCCTCCCATCTCACTTCCACAGATGATACCTTCGCCGCTGGCGGGCCATAATGACAGAACTCAATCAATTCATCCACCTTGTTCTTATCTCCCTCGAAGACCGCTTCAACCCTGCCATCGCTAAGATTCCTCACCCAGCCCTTCACTCCCCTCAAGTTCGCTTCATCTCTCGTTGCGTATCGGAATAGTACACCCTGTACTCGCCCTTTTATGAATACGTGCGCCCTTACTTTTTGTGCGCCCTCTTCCATTTTATCTCTGTCACTCTCTATAAGCCTGCTCATATATATTCAATCATATAACAAAAGAATAGAAGAATAGAAGCGATGATAAGGGTATGTATACTCCAGATAGAAGGTACGAACTGTGAATTTGAGACCTGTCTCGCTTTCGCTCGACTGGGCGCTTCGGCTGAGATAGTGCATCTCAACCAATTGACAGGCGCAGTGAAAGAGCGGGACAGGAGGAATCTTGCTGATTACGACCTGCTGGTGATTCCCGGAGGATTCTCCGCGGGCGATTATGTACGCGCTGGTGCGATATTTGCAGCACGATTGAGAGGCAGTCTGGGCGATGAGATAGAGGAGTTTGTAACGGAGGGAAAACCCATATTGGGTATATGCAACGGATTCCAGGTACTTGTGGAACTCGGGCTGCTACCCGGTACTGACGATGGTGTGCGCGCAGTATTGACAACGAACAGTTCTGCACATTTTGAATGCCGCCCCACACTCATAAAGCATGAAAACCGTGGCAAATGCATCTTCACACGCGGTATAGAGCATGGCTCCATATTGAAGATGCCATGTGCACATGCCGAGGGTAGGTTCTTCATTGCGAATGAGAGATATGTGCAACGCATGGAGGATAACGACCAGATAGTATTCCGGTATGTGGACCCGGATGGCAATTATGCATCCTATCCCTGGAATCCTAACGGTTCTATTTACAATATCGCCGCGATCTGCAATCAAGAGGGGAACATACTGGGTTTAATGCCACATCCTGAGCGTGCTTTTTATTCATGGTTGGATTCTGAGTGGTGGAGAAGGGAGGGAGAGGGGAAGGGACGGGGGAGAAGGGGAAAGAAAAAGCCTTCATACGGCGATGGAAAAAGGATATTTGAGTCCGTCCTGGATCATCTTCAAGCTCATGTTTATATGTGATGCTATCCTTTATTGTGATAGGAGATAGGATAATAGGAGAAGGGGTGTGAGTACAACTGGCGCACAAGAGATCAAGAGATAAATGGAAGGCGAAGCAATGGTATACAGTTTTGGCACCGAAGATGTTTGGCGAGGTGAAGGCAGGGGAGACAGTGGCAGATGAGCCTTCAAAGCTGATAGGTAGACGGATAGAGATGACTCTTGGAGACCTCACGGGGAAGATGATAAAGAATACAAACCTGAAGTTGTTACTGGAGATTGACGATGTCAATCACACAACGGCTTATACAAGGTTCATAGGACATAAGATGGATACTGGCTATTTACGGAGTCTGGCGAGGAAAGGGATCTCAAAGATAGACTCCAATATTGATGTCATAACGAAAGACGGCGAGAAGCTGCGGGTAAAAACTTCTTGCTTCACGCTGAAGAAGGCGAGTGAGGCGCAGGTGAAGCAAATAAGGAAGATGATGGAGGAGATAATTATAAATAGAGCAAAAACATTGGAATTAAGCAAGTATATCCAGGAGATAATTCTGGGGAAGTTATCATCTGACATATACAAAGTTGCGAAGAAGATATACCCACTGAGAAGGGTTGAGATAACGAAGACAGAGCGTTATGGGATGCAAGAGAAAGAGGAGAGGAGATGAAGATAAAGTTCCTTGGCGGTTGCAATGAGGTTGGTCGTTCTGCGATACTGATTGATGATAAGATAGTTATGGATTATGGACTTAGACCGTCCGAGCCACCAGAAGTACCAATTGAGAGTGCTTTCCCCAAGTCAGTTATCGTATCACATGCGCACCTTGACCACTCGGGTATGGTACCGAGTTTAATGCCTGAGCACAAGAAGCGGGTGCCTGATGTGTATCTGACTCCAGTAACACGGGATTTGACTCAGCTCCTTGGCAGGGATACGATAAAAGTAGGCAGGGAGCAGGGTTTTAGTTTCTTTGATGAAGGCAATATCCGGAGAATGGACCGGCATACCCACCCGGTGAATTATGGCGAGCGGATTATACTAGACGGTTCTGATTATGATGCAGAATATGAGGTCATATTATATAATGCAGGGCATATACCAGGTAGCTCTTCTGTATACCTTAAGAAAGAGAGTGAGGATATAAGCCTCTTCTACACGGGCGATATAAAGCTGGGTGCAACTCGATTGATAAACAGTGCTCAACCTGCTGAATACCCACAATCTGATATCTTACTGATAGAGAGTACATACTATGGCAGGGAACACCGCGACAGGAAGGAGCTGGAGCGTGAATTTGTTGATTCTATAAAAGAGACGGTAGAATCTGGAGGTAATGCGATTGTGCCCTGTTTCGCGGTAGGCAGGACGCAGGAAATAGTGATGATACTCCATTCTTACGGAGTTACACCGTATGTGGATGGTATGGGTCTGAGTGTATTCTCCCTGTTCAAGCACCATCCAGAATTTCTAAAGGATGCGAAAGCGCTAAATGATGCCTTTGCCGATGCAATCTTTGTGAACTCGAAGAAGCGCAAGAAAGCTCTCTCTGAACCTTCTGTTATTGTCACTACCGCCGGTATGCTCAATGGAGGACCGGTGCTATATTATCTGAAGAAGATACATGAAGATCCGAGGAGCAAGGTTCTCCTTACTGGTTATCAGATAGAGGGTACAAACGGCAGGCGATTAGTTGAGCAGGGCTGTGTAGAGACGAATGGGGAAGTGATGAAGGTGAATGCGAATGTGGAACAGTATGATTTCTCTGCACATGCAGGCGACTCAGAGTTGAAGGAGTTGGTGTCCCGGTTCTGCAATTCGGGTACAGAGATTGTATTCCCGGTGCATGGTGAGCACACAGAGGAGTTCGCATCATGGACAAGGGATAAATTTGGATGTGAAGCAATCGCACCGAAGAATGGAGAAGAGTTTATAATAAAATAGTTTCAGTCCTCAGCCTCAGTCTCATATATATTGATATCGCGTGTATCGTATCGCGCCGGTAGTGTAGTGGTATCACAGGGGCTTGCCAATCCTCTTCTGAGAGGGGGAAGGAGGAGTAAAGAGCCTCTAACCCGGGTTCGAATCCCGGCCGGCGCATGTCTGCATGTCTATATCTGCAGCTCTGCAGCATCACCATATCCAATAACCTCGCCGATAACGACACCGTTTAAAGGATCCTTTTCCCCACGCAGTCTCTTGCTTCTGCTTCTACCTCTTCTATTTCCTCTACTTCCTCGCTGTTGTTAATCTTTCCATTCATGAAATTTCTCAAATGTATACCACTGCATCTCTTTGGATGAGCCAGTCGCCGAAGAGACCACAGTCATTAACAAATAATATGAGATTGCCAAAATAGAATTAAATTAAAGTATAGGAACGCAATTTGATTAGATATTAGATTATCAATCCCATCTCAATCGTGATATCCATGAGAGTGGAGATAAACACCAGAGACCTGTACCCGATGCAGGAGGAAATAGCATCAAAGGCGATAATAGAGGACCAGCTAAGAGCTTTGAGCCTTGTGGCTGGTGCAGACCAGGCTTTCTTCCGCGAAGCTACAAACGGAAATACAGAGGGGCGAGAGATAATGATATCTGCAGTTGTAGTGCTCGAATATCCTTCAATGAAGTTCCTCTACCATTCGAGTGCGATGATGCCCGTTGACTTCCCTTATATCCCCGGACTGCTGTCTTTCCGTGAAGCACCGGCGATAATAGAAGCGTTCCACAAACTGGATAAGAAGCCCGACCTGCTCTTAATAGACGGATGCGGAATAAACCACCCCAGATTCGCGGGTTTAGCTACCCATGTAGGTGTTTTACTGGATATACCCACCATAGGTGTGGCGAAGAACATTTTGTGTGGCTCAGGCACTATTCCCAGCAAGCCAGGCGAAGCCAATTTGATAAGGTATCATGGTAGAGAAGTTGGATATTACCTCAAGAGTAAGAAAGGTTGCAGACCGCTTGTCGTCGCACCCGGGCATAAGGTATCACTTGATACCTCGCTCACCATCGTAAAGAGCTGCATCCGAAAGTATAAACTGCCAGAACCCACAAGGCTCGCACATCTCTGTGTAAATAAACTGAAGAAGGATGAAATTCGCAGGCTCACTACTACAGGATAGCGAAAAGGCAATATATGAGATAATAGGTGTGCCTTTTGATGATAATGCCACCATTAAAGGTGCGAGCAACGCTCCTGAGATGATAAGGAGGGCATCACAACGGCTTGAGACTTTCATGTGGCACAATAAGCTCGAACTCTCTGATTTACTATATTATGACTGTGGAGATTTGCATGATATTACAGACCTGGACATTGATACAGGAAAGAGGAAGATATTCATAGGTGGTGATCATTCCATATCATACCCGCTCTTCAAGTATTATTTCGAGCGGCAGGAGCTAACAAGGGTAGTGGTTATAGATGCTCACGCTGACTTCAGGGATGTTTATATGGGTAACAGATTCTCCAATGCCTGTGTAATGCGCCGGATAGCGGAGTTAGCAGGGGTTGAAAACGTGATAGAGATTGGTGTTCGCTCTGCCTCATGGGAGGAGTACGAATTCATGAAAAACCGTGTAAGAATTCTCGATGTTGATGTTGATGATACGCCAGAGGAACTGGAACTGGAGGGGAGACTGTACCTCTCTATTGATATTGATGTGCTCGATCCGGGTATAGCACCAGGGGTAGAGTATCCAGAACCATGTGGGATGTCACTGGAAGCTCTGATTAGATTGGTGCGCAGGATAATAAAGAGAGGTGATGTGGTTGCATGTGACATCGTGGAGGTGAATCCACAACTGGACATCAAGAATGGAATTACATGCCTGAATGCCGCGAAGCTCGTATTTGAGGTGCTCGCTTCTTACTGGCTGAGGGATCATACCACGTCCAGGGAGAATCCAAGCCACTTAGCACCATAGGTGAGCATACCCGATGAGAGGACATCAACACCCGTAGCTGCAAATTTGCTCACATTGCTCAGGTTTATCTCACCAGAAGCTTCCAGGATCAAGCCAGTACCAGTATCAGTACCAGTACGAGTGTGGAACCCATGCTCCTCAAGCAGTTGCACACCCGCCTTCACATCCTTCGCGGACATGTTGTCGAACATGATGATATCAACATCCAGTTCTGCTGCTTTCAGAGCATCCTCTATGCTCTCAACCTCAACTTCTATCTTACGTGTGAAGCTGACCTTCTCTTTCGCCTTCTTTATTGCATTCTCCAGCCCCATGAGCTTTATGTAATTGTCCTTTATTATTACCGCTTCATAGAGTCCGAACCTGTGGGGATCGCCACCACCGATGGCTATCGCCTTCTTCTCATATTTCCTGAAGCCAGGCGTTGTCTTACGGGTACCAGCCACTCTTATCCGTGCATTTGCTCGCCTCGCCTCCCTCACAAATCTGTCGGTTAGCGTGGCAATACCGCTCATCCTGCCCAAGAAATTGAGCACAAGTCGCTCTGCCTTCAGTATCTTCATGCCTGCACCTTGCACTCTCAGGATTACATCCCCTTCTTTTATTCGCGCTCCATCCTCAAATTCCGTTGCACAAAGGACACCGAGATAATTAAATATCTGCTTCACCTCATCCAGACCCGCAAGCACACCGCCCTCCTTCACTTCTATCTCCGCTTTACATTCCGCCTCCGGGACTATCTCCTCATAATCCTCATGCCCCACATCCTCTTCCAGGAACGCTTCTATCTCCTTCAGCAACATCTACTTGCAAGAATAACTTTACCTTTACCTTACTTCTTACTTATAAGATAAAGAAAGTTAATAAGATGGCAGATAGCATGGTCATGAGAGTGGGTGTAGTCGGCTGTGGCGCGATAGGAACAGAGATATGCGATGCGATAGACCATGGTGTGCTGGGGAAGGAGCAGGGGATGGAGCTGAAATTCCTGATTGACAAGCATCCTGAGCGGATAGAGAAATTAATTAAGCGCTTGAAGAGGAGACCGGGAATAACAATGACAGGAAGCGAAGGGCTAACAGAGATTCTGGATGAGGTGGACCTGGTGATAGAATGTGCTTCGCAGGATGCGGTACGTGAGTTTGTGATTCCAGCACTGCATGCAGGTAAGGAAGTGATGATAATGAGCGTAGGAGCGTTGATATGTGATGAGGGGCTATTCGATGAGATTATAGGTATTGCAAAAGAAAAGGGTTGCAGGGTTTATATCCCATCAGGGGCAGTTGCAGGTATAGATGGTTTGAAATCGGGTTCTATTGGCGGTATCCATAGTGTGTCGTTAACGACGAGGAAGCCACCACAGGGATTTGAGAGTAATGTCTATGTCAAGGAGCGGGGGATAGACCTGAGCGAGATAGAGAACGAAGAGACTCTTTTTGTGGGACCAGCGAAGGAAGCGGTACGGTATTTCCCGGAGAACGTGAATGTAGCAGCTTCTTTAAGCATCGCTGGTATAGGTCCTGACGCGACGAAAGTGAAGGTCGTTGCAGATCCATTTGCTACGGAGAATGTACACGAGATAGAGGTGATAGGGGAATTTGGTAAACTGATGGTGCGTGTAGAGAATGTGCCATCACGAACGAACCCAAAGACGAGCCATTTAGCTGCTCTTTCTGCTATTGCCACTCTCAGAGGTATAGTATATCCCGTAAGGGTGGGTACTTAGTACCAATATCATATCCAAACTTCAGTCTTTTCAGCCTTTATAGTTTAGTCGTATGAGTTGTGGTATCTCACCCCATTTTGCAAGTACATCACGGTATATTATGAGCGCGCCTTTAATACCTGGTACATGAGAGATAGTACGAAAGGACTCAGGCAAGGTATGAGGAGTATCACCCCTGACGGAATTGCTGAGTGCAGTTGCAGCAGCATCTGAGAGAGACGCGCTGTCGCTCAGTACCGTTGCCGCGTCAGCGTATCCAAAATTTATAGAATGCCCAACAGTCCCCGATGAGGTACATATACCGATAAGCGAAGATGACGGTCTAATTCTGAGTGCAATACGATTTGAGAATGGGCTGTTACCCGCATAAATACCAACAAGCACCTCTCTATCATTTATCAATGCGACGTCACCTCCGTTGTCCACCACCGCATGAGTGGCACCAGCATCGTGCATAGCTTCCACTGCCAGTTCTGCCAATGTACCTGCAACTGCGGACATCGGTCCTATACCGAACTTTGAGGATGCTTCTATCATCCGCTGCACCACCTCTGGTATCTTCCCTCCCTCTCTATCTTCAATATGACAGTGATAAGGCTCGAGGGTGACGAGGAAGAAGGGATGCCACCGTATGAACCTTTCCAGCTCCTTTCTCTGTTCCTTTAGCTGCTGCTTCGCTATCTCTATATATTCCCTGTCGTCTGCAGTAATCCATACAGAGGTCTCTTTCAATACGAAATGCTCCCTCATTGATTATATTTACAGTATAGTATCCGCTTTGCGGAAATGATAGAGGCAATCCCCCTTTCCTGCTTACAGCTTATACATTACCTACTGCTATTCGCACAAGATCGTATATGTGGAGCGATAATATATCCATATATGGTGCGAATACACCAACAGCTCTGAGAATAAAAGCTACGAAGAAGATAATGGAGAATATCGCGGTTATCGTCAGTGGAACGAGCATGAATATCGGTGCCTCCTTCATTTTGGGCTCTTTGCCATCCCCATCCTCTGGCTCTTTGAAGAATGCTGTATGTATAATCGGGAAGAAATAAACGACATCCAGCAAGGATGCAATCAGTAGCGTAAACAAGAATACTATCATTACAGGCGAATACGTCAGCGATGCCTGATACGCACCTAAGCAAAGATACCACTTGCTTATGAACCCGACCACTGGCGGAATCCCGCACATACCCAATGCCCCCACTGAGAATGCCAGCATCGTTATCGGCATTGCTCTACCTATACCAGCCATCTCACTTATGTTCTTCTTACCCGAAGCTACCATTATCGCACCCGCACACATGAATAGAGTAATCTTCATGTATCCGTGGAAGGGTATATGCATCATCGCTCCTCTAATTCCATCCTGCGTCAATAGCGCGGCACCCAGAATAATATATGAGAGCTGATTTATCGTGGAGTACGCCAGCCTTCTCTTCAGGTTGTCCTGCGCAATTGCGAATAGATTAGCAACTATCATTGTGAAACCCGCAATACATGCGAGTATCAGCCCGAGTCCGAGCGAGTTCATCAGGTCCACACCATAGATGTAACATACAATCCTGACAATCCCGAACACACCCGCCTTGACCACTGCAACGGCATGCAGTAGCGCACTCACGGGCGTTGGCGCAACCATAGCAGTAGGCAGCCATGAATGGAAAGGCATCCATGCCGCTTTCATGAACCCCAAGAGGAAACAGAAGAAGCACACTGTCAGTATCAACTTATGCGTGGGCGCCAGCGCACTCAACGCCTTTATACCACCATTTGTGAAATCGGTAGTACCGGTCAGCACATAGACCATTATCACACCAAATAGAAAGAATACACCGGCAGTCATCAGATACGCAAGGTACTTACGTCCCCCACTTATCGCTTCTGGAGTCTGGTCATGCGCCACCAGTGGATAAGTTGAGACCGTGAGTATCTCGTAGAATATATACATCGTTATCAAATTCCTTGATAACGCAACTCCAATCGCACCGAGGATAGCAAATGCGAACGAGAAGAAATATCGAGTTTGGGCATGCTCGCGCAATGAACGCATGTACCCGATAGAATAGAAAGAGACGAGTATCCAGAGAGAAGAGGAGGTGAGAGCGAAGATGAGCCCAAAAGCATCCACTCTAAATCCTATCTTTAAGTATCCAGAGAGAGAATCCCTGAATATCGTCTGGAATAGAACGCAATCAAGAACATCACCACTCAAGACTGTATGTATCATGGAGAATATAAGCGAGAACATTGCCAACCCTGCCGCTATCGTCCACCCCTCTCTTATGTTCGGATGCTTCCCGAAGAGCAGTATCAAGGGAGCAGCAAAAGCCGGGCATAAAATGGCTAATAACGGTATCAGTGATTCCACCATCACGGCATCACCCCCGTGCATAAATTCGTTAATGGCTCTATCAATGGCGTTGCGAGACTGGTAAGCCAGAAGAGCCCGGCAATGATGCATAATGCGGCGAAGATGAACATAGGTATCAGCATGCTATGGGGGATTTTTTTCTCATCCCTTGTACCTCCATCTAGCTCTGACTCTGGCTCCTCATGCAGAAGGTATATCCGCTCGATCAGTCTGCCGAAATAAACAAGTTCAAGCAGACTGTTCAGCAGCAGTACGCCCGCAAATGCATAATTGTATGTCTCCAATGTCGCTACCATAAGAAACAGTTTCGTTGCGAACCCTACTGTTGGAGGTATACCAATCATTGAAAGCGCAGCTATTGTGAAGACCGCACTTGTATATGGCATTCGCTTGCCCAGCCCTCTGAACTCCCTTATGTCCCGTAAACCCGCCTTATAAATGAACGCGCCAGCTACAAGGAACAGACAGCCCTTCATTAAGGTATGGTTCAATATGTGTGCTACGGCACCGAAGAAACCCCAGGTGGTGGCTGGCGCTAAACCCATACCCAGCACGATGTATCCTATCTGTGAGATACTGGAATATGCAAGCATACGCTTGAAGTTGTTCTGTGCTATCGCGAGTACCGAACCCGCGATTATTCCTATCACCGCTACCCAGCAGATTGCCAAATCCATACCTATATAAGCCTTGACGAAATCGAGCGTGAATACAGAGAATATAACTCTGATCAATGCATAGACAGAGATATGTGACATCGTTGCTGCTATAAATGCGCTCACTGCTGATGGCGCGTACGTGTATGCATCGGGCTGCCATAGATGGAGTGGGAATAACGCCATCTTTATACTCATACCTATGATGAAGAATACAAATGCAGCCTGTACCATCCTGTTACCGTATAGGGGCGGTAATAGACGCATGAGGTCTTCCATGTTCAACGAGCCAGTCACTGCATAGAGGAATCCTACACCCAGGAGATAGAAACAGGCACCTATGGAACCCATTATGACATAATTGTAGCTCGCTTTCAATGCCCGTCCACCTGCAGCTGCTATCAATGCGTATGCCGCCAGGGAGGATATCTCTAGGAATACATAGAGGTTAAACATATCCCCGGTCACTGTTATACCACACAGCCCGGTAATAAGGAGCTGGAATAAGACATAAAATGAGACTGTCTTCTTTGCTGGCAATTCACTCTGTACACTACGCCAGGAATATATCGCAACCAGTAGGGATGCAAATAGAAGTATAAGCAACACGTATGCATTCAATACATCTACCACATACTCGATACCCCATGGAGGTGCCCATCCACCCAGCCAGTAATGTATCGTTCCCCGTGTCAGGACATGGTACAGGATGAAGAGAGCCAATATCAACTGGAAAGTAATGGTTGCAATGGATATGAAACAGCTGCTCTTCCTGTTCAGCCAGCCTGCAACCAGTATAGTATATGCGGAGATCAGCGATACCGCAACTACCAGTATTGGAAATTGTTCGATCATTCCTTCCACCCTCGTACTCTACTCGATCCTACCCACTTATCCTATCATAGCCGATTATTTAGCCTATTTCCCTACTTTCTACTTATAAGTGTATAATCCAGTTCATAGGCGAAATCATATAAATGCTTTTCGGTTTTTACCTGCCAATCACCAATCACCAATCACCAGGGCACTTCTTTCATGCCCAGTTTGAAGCCTGCGAAATTCGTGAGCAGATGCAGCAGAGGCGTAATAAGGATGACCACGACCATCACATCAGCAGAGAAGTTGGAAGAGAACCAGTCACGGGCGACAAGAAATAGAAGCAACCATGCCCCACCTACAAAATCCAGCTGGTCCACCACGGGTAGAGGAGCACCTCTTCCCAGTCCCAGTCGCCTCTTCACAAAGCTACCCATCATATCACCGAGCATTGCACCTGCGGATAGAGCCAGCAATACAATAATGAAGTACGGGAAAGAGCCAAAAGAGCCGTTATAAAGATGCTGGAGCAAGCCGCAGAGAAAGCCCGCAGAGCAGCCTTTGAACAACCCTTCAAAAGTCTTACCGTCGCCAAGCAGCCGGTTTCTACCCAGATGAACGCCCCTGTCTATCGGTATCTTGCCACCGAAGAACGCTGCACTTGCATTCGTTATATATGCAGGGAGCATAAGCCAGATCGCGGTACCAACTATGGTCTCTATCGTCATAATCATAATTATGAAACGCAATGCCGGGGGCGGGGTTCGAACCCGCGACTTCGGCATTATGAGTGCCGCGCCCTAACCAACTAGGCCACCCCGGCTCTTCATTTTTCACTTATATCCATCGCCCACCGCCAGCTCTCTGCGCAGATCGCCCATCGAAGCGACACGCTCCGCAACCGCGTCATGCTGGTGGATGCTCTCCTCGTTTATCTGCCTTATCGTGATGATAGAATCGTCAGGAAGCTCAGTAAAACTCTCTACCACTCGCTTCGCCATCTCACGAACACAATCTTCAACGAACATCGGCTTCTTATGCGCTATCTCTACCACCTTCGCCTCATCCGGGCGTTTCAGTATCTCATACGTCTTTGCACTCATCGAACGCTCTATTATCCTTATTATCTTATCCATTGGTACTTTAATATCATCTTCCACCTCTATCATGATTATTCCCTTCCCTCTCTGGTTATGCGTTGGCATCGGAACCATACGCAGAAAAGTCTCTATCTTCTCTTCGCCCATTCCCAGCTTTCTCAACTCCTCCACCGCTTGCTCCTTTATCAATTCCTGTGCGCATGGGCAGGTTGTCACTCCTGCTACCTCCGCGCCTATTATCTTCTTTATTTGCACCTTTGACTGAGTGCGATATGCCCTCGCTTCTGCATGGATAATCGCAGGCTCCTGACAGGATATTTTCATCTTCGGCGTCTTCCTCTTTAACATATATTCACTCTTCATGCCTACTTCCGCAGTGGTAGCGTACTCATGAAGTAGTAGTAGCCGCTTTGCTACCTCGCTGCACAGCTCCTCAACCTCATATATCGGCGTGTTAACCGCCTCTTCCAGCACTTCATACATCGCTTCAAAGTTCCTCGATAGGTTCGCACCCTTTATATCACTTGGAAGGTCAACGAAGATATAGAAATCTGAGATGAGGATAACGGGTCTTTTGCCTCCTGCTCTTGCCACCTCCACCAGTTTCTTTACATTCTTCACTCCAACTCGCGTCAGATTTATCCTTATGTCAGGACTGCTTGCCTGCACATCCGGTAGTTGCAACGACATGTATCTATACTCCTCCCTTAACTTCTTGACCTTTTTATTTTAAAAAGATGCAAGAAAAGCTCGGCGGTGGTAGGAGCGAGTATGAGAAGGATAGATTGACAACAGGGATTCTACCAGGAATCTGGAGATCTGAATTTTCATTTGTAGCCCCCCTCTCTCACTATATGTTCAATAAATCATAGTTGGAATGATAGTTTATATATACCTGTACTATATCCTTTAAAAGTTAAGAGGGAATGAAATGAGTGGTATCTATCACGAGGGTTTGCAATGGTAACGTTACCATTTCCCCTCATCGCTTTCGGTTTTGGTATATTAAGCGTTCTATCACCCTGTATACTCCCGCTCGTTCCGCTCATTGCGGCATATTCGACCAGAACGAGTAAAATTACGCCTCTAACTGTGGCTATTGGACTCTCTATCTCATTTGCGCTTATGGGTGTACTGGCATCCATCTTTGGCTCAATATTCCAGCGATATAAATTGGTGTTGCAGATTATAGGTGGTCTTCTGATCATATTTCTCGGTTTGTGTATGATATTCGAGTTATTATGGTGCTGGTTGGGATTTATTTCATATATAATTCGATCACAATCTACGGTTTTTAGCAGCCAGGCATGGATTCCACCTCTACTTCTCTTACATTTACTGCCACTCCTCTTTCCGACTCCACCATCTCCCAGCCGCTCATTTTCGCTCTGCCCACCCCAAATGCTTTATCACCGCGAAATATAACTTCGTCATTCTCCCTTATCTCTTCACCGGCATTCAGGACCCCGGGTGCCAGTATTGAACCCTTTGGTACAAAATCGCCTATTTCCACTATATAAGGAGTGAATTTCCCGATTCTCCGTGCACCTTTTGTTGTGAGGGTTATGAGTCCATATTCGGGTGCAATGCGTGCAAGGACACCCTCAGTTGATATGAGCCTGAAACAGGGGTGTTTCCCTTTTAGTGTCACTTCTCCTTTCACAAGCTCCTCACCAGTGCCGAGCCCAAACTGGTAATCAGCCATCGCCTTAAATATCCTTGTGCCCATCTCAAGTCTAGACAGTTTCTTTTTCGCACCACAGAGCGCTGCTATACAACTTCTCAAGCGTTCGAGAGCCTCTTTTGTGTACTCCTTCTCGTTCTCCTCGCATGTGAATATGACCTCCATGCCCAGTTCTTCTGCCACTGTTGCGCATATCTCTTTATATGCACCCCTGAGATGTGCAACAACCATGTCGTAATTACCACGATTTCTATCAAGGTAGGCTCGGAGACAGGAAGTCACCCACGCACGCTCCTCCGCATCCCAGTACCCTGTCACGGGTATGTCATAAAACGCAGCGGGATAGACAAGTTCTAATTCTCTCGGAACAGCGCCAAGTGGTGAGGTTAAGATCAGCTCGTGAATGTTGCCCCTGTAATCCCCAATTGCAGTAATGAACTTCCTATGCGATTGCGACGCAGAATAGGGTTTCTTAGCAGAACATGGCAGAATCACCAGTACCCGACTCGCGGGTGGTCTGTATCTATCCAGAACACGACTTGCAAATCTCTTCACTTCTATTCGCCGTAACGACTCCATTGTGTTCACCTTCATGACATGTTTACGGGCAACAGGTATCCTTCTTTCAAAATATTCACTCTCGGCATCCAAAAATCGTAATACAGCTGTTAAAAACGTGGACGACCTCACGCGCATCTCAACATACTCGCGCAGGATGCCTAACTTTATATATTCCCTTATCTTCTTCACTTCCCGCTCTAATATCAGTCTATTATGCTTTGCAAGCAGTTCCGCTCGCTCCTTAACACTTCGCGCTCTCAACTCTTCTATACTCAGGGAGGAGCAAACGGCGCAGGTGCATGGTAAATCCACCATATCATTCACTATTAACTCGCATTCCTCCAGTTGATAAATACCCGCATAACCCCTCATCACCGCGTTCGTATCATCTATTATATCCACACCCATATAGGCAAGAAGTGCGGCATTCTCCACCGTTGCTATCGCGGGCACCCATAACGCCACATCTGGTGATATCGCCCGCCGTGCATCTATAACCCCGCGAACGAAATCCTCGGGCGTGTGGAGCATGGAAGAAGCGAAGGCGAGTACGAAGAAATCAACGAATAGCGGAGATGCTTCTTTTAGCTTTGCGAGCAGTGGATGTACCTCAGGCAGGAGGACCGTGCCGCGCGGACCGTTCCATGTCTCTTCTTTGCTCAACTCTGTGAATAGCGGGGATTCTACACCTATCACCTCCATCTTCTCTTCTCCGCCACTGCTCAGCGACTCTATATTGAGTAAAAGTGGTGTTTGCATCTCCTTACTCCTTCCTTTTAATAGTAGCCGCCCTATTCTCGCTGCACCATCCCGCTTCTTCACCTCATAGAATCTACTCATTTGTTATCCCTATCCCTCATTTACGCTTTATCTGGTATGCAAGTCTCTTTTATAAGGTAAGAATGGAATGTATGAGCTATAAGCTTATAGAACGAGTAGAGGGGAGCACGAGAGTACTGGTGCCGAAGCGAGCTAAGAGGGCACTTTTTTATAATCCCAGAATGGAACTCTGCCGGGATATAGATATAGCCGCATTAGCTGCTTTCACTAATCATTCTAAGTCTAAGTCTAACTCCAGCTCCAGCACAATGGTGTATGTGGATGCACTTGCAGGCACTGGTGTGCGCGGTGTCAGGGTGGCGAATGAACTCGGGCTGCAGGTAGTGCTAAATGACCTGAGTAGAGGGGCTTACGAGGTGATCAATCGCAATGTGAAGCTGAACGGGATAGAGGAAAGAACGAGTATATATAACGAGGATGCAAATGTGCTTCTGCATCGCAACAGGTACAGGTATGATATCGTAGATATAGACCCCTTTGGCTCGCCAGTTCCTTATCTCGATTCGCTATCACAATCGGTGAAGAAGTTGATTATGGTCACTGCAACAGATACAGCGCCTTTATGTGGCGCCCATACAGGGGGTTTGAGGAAGTATGCCGCAAAACCGCTGAATACCGAATATCATAAGGAGATGGCAACACGTATCCTGCTGGGGCGAGTAACGAGGGACCTGTGCAGATATGACAGGGCAATACAGCCACTGCTGTGCTATTCGAGGAGCCATTTCGTGAGGCTCATAGCGAAAGTGGAAAGAGGTGCAAAGCGAGCAGATGAGTGCATGAAGCGACTTGGCTTCATTCTTCATTGCTTCTCCTGCGGTAGCAGATATGCTATTCATTGCTCTGAACTGCAGGATATGAATATGAGCACGAGATGCGAGGTCTGTGGTGCTAAATTCAGGATTGCAGGACCCCTGTATTTGAGTCCGATAAAGGATAATAGCTTTTGCAAACATGTATATGAAGAGTTAAGAGTGAGACAACTGGGTAAGAAGCAAGAAGCGCAGAGAATCGTCGCCACATGCATGAATGAACTGGACATACCCTTCTTTTATGACTATCACGAGATATGCAAGGCTTTGAAGATATCTCCGCCTTCTATCCACTTCCTGATTGAGAGATTGAATGATAGTGGTTTTAGAGCGAGCAGGACACATTTCTCTGATACAGGATTTAAGACAGAAGCGAAGATGGAAGAGGTGAAGGAGATTTTAAGGAGGTAACAGACCAGACATATTGATGGAGAAGAGCAGGAAAAAATCGAAAAGTTTATATATCATTTCTGAGAATTAAATTCTGGGTAATGGAAATGTGGAAGAATATATCTGTTAGGAGGGCTGGAAATGGAGAAAGGTGAAAAGATAATTATTTCGGTGGTTGTCCTGGTTACCATTGTTGTTATTGTTGGTGCGGCAGTAGTGATACCTACAATGATGCAAGAGATGCAGAAACCGGAAAGCTGTGCCAAGAACTGTCATGAGATGCAACCATTTTATGATTCTTTGCAGGATTCGCCTCATGCGGGAGTAGACTGTCACGAATGCCATGTCCATTCAGGACCAGAGATTTTTCTCTATATGAAAGAGATGACCAACCATCTTGAGGGTATAAGTGAAGGTCTGAAGGCGGGCAAGAGTTTAGAAGAGACTACTGCAGAAATGGCAGAGCGACTGGAGCAAGAACCACCCGCAACTGCTTCTCTTACAAAGACTGAGCATTGTATGAAATGTCATAGTACTCATAAGAAGCCATTAGCAGAGATTGCAGACCCCGGTATCTCGTGCTTTAAATGTCACACCACAATTGCACACACCGAACATAAGGTCGCTCTCTACCAGGGATACTGGAGTCCTGATTTAGAAGACCGCGAATGTGTAGCATGCCACAACGAGCATGATGTAACGGTAAAGGAAGAGACCTGCGAAGCGTGTCACCCACCGGAGAAACATCCTTAATTCTTAATTTAATTTCTCCGGATATTCTTTCTTTTCATTCTGCTTTTACGCGTCTCATCGCATATCAGAATGACCATACCGGCTGCCAGCAATATCACGCCAGACCATACGAGCCATATCAGTGGCACTCGCTTCACTTTTATCCTGAAATCTGCTGGCTGCTGCTTCTCTCCCATGAGCGCATAGAATAGCGAGTTATAGCTGGAGTTCGTGTGCTCCATAAAGATATAGAGGTCGCCTCGTAACGTGGAGATGATCAGTGGTTTGGACAGAATACCATAGTTTGTATAATAATACATCCTCAGACTGTCGTTATATACTGCAGTGCCATCGATGATAGAAACGTTGAGAGCCAAACCGGAGTATTCGGGCATAGTAAAGAAATGTTTGGCACTGGCGTAAACATGCCCTCTGCCCGGATATATCGTGGGAGTCCCCAAGGTCATTTTCGCTCCGAGCGCATCAACAGTCGAGTTGGGCTTTGTAATTATGCCCCCGCTCTCTGTCTGCGTGGTGGAGCTGACGAATACGCCTATTAATATAATAATGATGGCGATATGGATTAGCGCCTTGCCCCATAAATATGGATGCTGCCTCTTACTCTTGGTGTGCAGAGCGGATCCGAGATAATAAGCGATGGCAACTCCTGTGGCGAGCAGTAGAGGCAGTCCGAAGTTAGCCATCCAGTTCGGCGTTGGAACACGGAGCAGTACCAAAATCACGCCAATAGCTACTATTGAGGTGATTAACTCTATAAATCTCTTTACCTTCATGCTCATACTGCAGCCCATCAATGCAGCGACGAATACGAGTGTGAAAGGGTAGCACCATCTATTATAGAATTCCGGGGTTGTTCTCATTGGTGCGCCACCCAATGCACCCCCTATTATCGGTGCAAGGTCACCCAGGAAACATATAATCATGAGGAACATCAACGACCAGAACGCCACGAATAGAGAGATGGAACTCAGTGACGAGATATCAACTTCTGGACTGTAAATGGGTCTGGCTCTCTCTGTCCCTGTCCTCAATGCGAGATAGAAGAAGTAAAGGACGACTCCAAGTGCGAATATCAAAAGTGCGGGTCCAACAGGCGATTTCCCGAATGCATGAACCGATTCTAAGAGTCCGCCACGGGTAAGTGCAGTGGCAAAGATGACCATGAAGAAGGTAATTATAAGTGTGAGCTCTCTCATCATATCTTTACTTTTTCCTGGCAGGTGGAAGTATGCAGTAAGAGCAAGCCAGGGGACTAAAGAAGCAGTCTCCACAGGGTCCCATGCCCAATAGCCACCCCAGCCGAGGACTTCGTAAGACCACCACCCTCCAAGTGCTATTCCAAACGCAAGGAACAGCCACGCGGAATATAGAATAATGCTGTTTAGCTCTTCTTCGCCTTCTCTCTCGCCTGTTGCCAGCCCCGCAAGCATGAAAGCGCATGCGAAGAATACTAATACATAGCCAATAAAGACTACCGGGGGATGCACGAGCACCCAGAACGTTTGAAGCAGTGGATTGAGTCCTGCACCATCGGGAGGGTTCATGGGTAGAAGCTCAAAAGGGCTCTTCAATATTGTGAGAACAAGGATAAAGAAGAGAAAGATGTCCAGTATTCTGGATGCAGCTATGTTGAACCTGCGCTCTCGTCCCAAGACTCTTATGCGATATATAAAATACAAAATGGAGAAGATGAAAGCGATGAAGAGCATTGACCCGCTACTGCCTATCCACGGATCACCGATCTTGTAAGGTAGAGCGAGACTCGAAGAGCTGTAAGTGTAGACCTCTTCCAGCCAGAAAGCATCATGTATAAAAGCCATAGTTAGTCTGAAGTATGCAGCGACTACCAGCACGCATGCGAGCGAAGAAGCGAGAAAAGCAGCTTCAAACCTCTTCCTCGTGCCAGCCCGCATTAGCAAACTCAGATCGAATAAAAGCAGAACGGCAGCCAGAATTATGAGTGCATCTCCTATATCCATCTGTTATACCCCATCCTCCGTCAATTCACCTCCTGTTCCTTCTTAGCCTGTGCCAATGTTCTGCCCTTCTCATTCACCACACGTACAATCATCATCACCCTATCGCCTTTTTTCAACATGACATCCCGGGGAAACCCAATGGTGAAATTGTAGGTACCGTTACCATGATAGCTCTGGGCAGCCCAATAGCTCATCTTAGCTCTGTTTACTATCGCTTTAGCCTCAACAGCCGGGAAAAACACACCGGAATTACCCTTTGGACTTTGTAAAGGGTTCATCTTCTCCTGCTTCATCTCCACTATTCTTACCGCTGGTCTGTCATCGGTCACTGTAACCACTGCCTGGACTTTTATTACCGGTACCTGCCCCATACTCACCATGGAGTATAGAGCGAGACCTACAACCGCCACAACGACGATGGTGACGATGACATTGACGCTGGGCAACCTCATTACTCTCTTCCTCCCTCTATAAACCTCAATAGTGCTTTTAACATATTTAAGATGGTGGGATATCTCTTCTCTTCTTCGCTCTTTATTACTGGCACACCCTCCTTCATCTGATAGCCCTCCCCCTTATATTTTATGCCAAAGGAGCCATGGCAGGCGACGCATAACTCCCCTGTTCTGTTACCATGGATAAAATGAACGCCACCCTGATGGCAGGAGTTGCAATCACCACTTTCTGGCATCCTCAAGTTCTTACCCGCTCCATGACATCCCCCGCAATCCACATTTATGTGCACACGATGGATTTCATTAGCGGATATCTCCCCAGCTTTTGCTATTCCCGTTCCTATATGACAGTCAATACATGCTTGTATGCCGTGTGCCCTGGTTCTGATTTTTTCATTGTCTATCGCTCCACCGGTCATGTATTCTTTCCCATGACACACACAGGAGCTGACCATTGAGCGCAATCTGCTCTCAGGGAGGAGTGAGACATGGCATTGCACACATTCCGGTGCTGGATGCCAGGAGCCGATGAAACCCGTTGGATTCGGTGGTATCACCTCACTGTTCTCATCGCTCATACCCATACATGTGGTTACAGCGAGGTTTACGATTACAATGAAGAGTAACGCTAACACACACAATTTAAGTTTCCTCATCATTCGGTATATATTTTGCACCAGAGAAATAAAAGTTATACGATCTTAACTTCTTAACTGATTTATTTATTTATTGATTTATTGCATGGATGAGGATATAGCAGTAGCAAAGGCAAAGCGGATTGTAATAAAGGTGGGTACAAGCACCCTCACGGATGATAACCACCGACTTGCGCCTGATAAGGTGAAGAAGCTTGCGCGAGAGATAGTAGAACTGAGGAGACGGGGGAAAGAGGTCATCCTGGTCTCATCAGGTGCGATCGGTGCAGGCATAGGGAAATTAAACCTGAAGCAGAGACCCCGAGATATCAAGCTCTTACAGGCTACTGCTGCTGTTGGACAGAGCATTCTGATGAGCACCTATGACCGGTATTTCTCTGCTTATGGTCAGACAATTGCGCAACTTCTGTTAACACACGCCGATTTCCTCAGTCGTCAGAGGTATCTCAATCTGAGAAACACTTTACTCACATTGCTCAAATCGGGTGTGATCCCGATAGTAAATGAGAATGATACCACGGCAGTAGATGAGATTAAGGTAGGGGACAATGATAACCTATCGGCTCTTGTAGCAAGCAACCTCGAAGCCGACCTGCTTATTATCCTTACTGATACTGATGGCTTGTTCACTCGAGACCCGCGTAGGAGTGAGAGAGCGGAGCTCATCCCGGTTGTGCGAGATATAACACCCGAGATTGAACGAATTGCAGATACCGGTGAGAAGACGAAGACGAGTAGTGTGGGAGGCATGAAGACAAAAATACAGGCGGCAAAGCTCGCAATGAATGCGGGAATTCCTGTTGTCATTGCGAATGGTGCTGAAGAGGACATCCTGCTGCGCATTGTAGAGGGTGAACCGGTTGGAACACGGTTCTTACCGCGTAAAAGCGACAGGATGAATGACAGAGAGCACTGGATTCGGTTTGTATCGCCGCCAAGGGGTAGAATAAAGGTGGACGAAGGAGCAAAAGCTGCTTTAGTCGCTAAGGGTAGTAGTCTGTTACCATCAGGCATCATCGGGGTAGAAGGAGTCTTCATGCCCGGTGACACCGTTAGTATCATTGATTCTCGTGACATCGAATTTGCTCGTGGCATAACCAATTACTCCTCTGTGGAGATAGAGAAGATAAAGGGGCTTCATACCGGTGACATCGAACGCGTTCTGGGGCATAAAGAGTATGACGAAGTGGTATATCGCGGTAATCTCTACCTAATACAGGAACAGGATGAGGGAGGAGATGTCAGGAGAGAGGATAGCACTCAAGATAGGTTATCTTGGAACCAATTATCACGGTTTCCAGATTCAGCCTGAACCGGAACTGCCGACGATAGAAGGGATGCTCTTCAGAGCTTTTACACGGCTTGGACTATTTGGATTCGAATCACGGCAATCAGCTAAATACTCCGCTGCTGGTAGAACAGATAAAGGTGTTCACGCTCTTGCGCAGGTAATATCCTTTGATACCGCTAAGGAAGTGACTCCTCGTATGATAAACAGCATGCTGCCGGACGATATCTGGGTCTATGCAATTGCAAGACCCTATCCGGGATTCGATGCGCGCAGGGATGCAAAATCACGAAAATACCGGTATTTCCTATTCTCTGAGCCAGAACTGGATGTATCGCGAATGAAGGAGGCATCAGAGCTACTTATTGGCAGACATAATTTCTATAACTTCGCACAGGGGCATGAAGCGGAATCACATATCAGGGAGATAAAGCGAATAGGGCTCATGAGGAACGGTTCTTTTATCGTTATTGATGTGGAAGCGAACGGTTTTCTCCGCAAGATGGTGAGGAAGATCGTATCGGCTTTGTGCATGGTAGCCAGGGGCGATAGGGATGAGAGCTGGTTAGAAGCGCTACTGGAATTGCAGTTACAGGATAGTATAGAACCAGCGCCTCCTTTTGGTCTCGTATTGAGAGAGGTCGTTTATGATAACATAGAGTTTGTGGAGGATAGATATGCAATAAGGCGAATAGAGGAGCGATTGAAGCGTGATTTTGTCATGCACAGCACAATTGCCAGTGTGTTACGGGAGCTTATACCACATAATAAGAATTAATTACTTAAAAGCATCATTGGATATTGGAGATAAAAGAAGATAAGAGTATGGTACTCGAAGCGGGAAAGAAGAAGGAATTGTTGAAGAGCCTTATAGAAGGAGCGGTTATGGGTCTCGCTCTCTTTGTTATGTTTGGCTCGATGCTGTATCGTAAAGAGATAAGCTCAATCTTGAATGTAGTTCTTGCCCCTCTCGCATCTTTCGCCGGCAATTTCCTGATCACCGTCTTAATTCTGGCAGTTCTCACTGGCATATACACCTCGATAATCCAGAAATACACAACAAATTGGGAGTTGATGGCGAAGTCGAAGGAGTTTCAAAAGCAGTTAAAGGAGCTACAGAAAGAGTACATAGCGGCGAAGCAAGAGAACAACAGGCACAAGCTAAAGCAAATAGAGAAGAAGCGTGCAGAGGTGATGAGTGAGCAGGCACGATTTTCCGGTGAGTTGATGCGGCAGCAATTCAAGCCGATGGCTTATATTATTATCATCACTCTTCCGATATTTTTCTGGATGTGGGAATATGCTCCGAGTGAGGTGGTGATCTTCCCCCTTATAGGCACAAAGAACCTCACTCATATCGTTATATTCGGAATACCTTACTGGCTGCTATGGTATATGGTGTGTTCACTCCCTTTAACGGCTGTGATAAGGAAACTGTTGGGCATAAAGAGTACGATGTGAAGATGGAAGAAGAGGTGCTATACACCAGGCGTGAGGGCGTGGCGACGATAACGCTGAATCGTGAGAAAGCTCTTAATTCATTGAATACCGCATTATTGGAGAAGTTAAGGGCTGCACTGGAGGATGCAGAATCTGATGTCACGGTACGGGCAATTGTAATAACCGGTGCGGGCAACAGAGCCTTCTGTGCAGGTGCGGACATTAAGGAGGTGAAAGATAAGAACCACATTGAAGCAAGAGACTGGTCATTGTGGTTTCAGAACATCACGAACTACATGGAACGACTCAGGAAGCCGATAATAGCACGCATAAATGGGTTCTGTCTGGGTGGAGGTCTGGAGCTTGCAATGGCATGTGACTTCCGAATAGCATCAGATAACTCAGTATTCGGGCAGCCGGAGGTGAATCTGGGAATTATACCGGGTGGTGGAGGTACACAACGTCTGACGCGGTTGATAGGCAAGCCAAAAGCGATAGAGATGCTCATGACTGGCGAGCAGATAGAAGCAGAGGAGGCGCTGCGATTGGGACTTGTGAACAGAATTGTGCCTGCAAGAGAGCTTGACGCTGCTGTTGACGCTCTGGTTAAGGAGTTGAAGACGAAGAGCGCGCTCACTCTCGGAATATTGAAGCTCGCAGTGAATAACGGGCTGGAGATGAGCCTGGAGCGGGCATTGAGTTATGAAGCGGAATGTTTCGGTTCCGCAGTTGCGAGCGGTGATGCGAAGGAGGGGATGCAAGCGTTCTTAGAGAAACGGAAGCCGGAATTCAAGGGTGAGTGAATATAAGAAGTGCATAAGAAGAGGGTGATAGTGGATACAAATGCGCTACTCATTCCGGGAACGTTCAGGATTGATATCTATGAGGAACTTAAAGATATGGGCTATCTGGAGATAATCATACCAGAAGCGGTAATAAAGGAGCTGGAGGCACTGAGCAAGAGCGAAGAAAAAGGGAGGACGAAGAAGGCTGCTCAGATCGGTCATCAACTGGTGCTCCGACATCTTGCGAATAGCGGTAGCAGAGTGTTCATAGAGCGAAAGGATAGGAGTATGGATAGTGATACGGATAGCGAGATCATAAGGGTGGCGAAGATGCGGGATGCCGCGGTTCTCACAAACGATGCAGAATTGAGACGCAGATTGCATCAGGAAGGGATACCAACGGTGTTCCTGCGGGGCAAGAATAGATTGGCGGCTGACTGACTGGCTGGCTGGTTGGTTGAATTAAACTAAGAACAAAAACTAAATCTCTATCATCTTACCAGCTTCGCACTTCTTCGCCTCTTCGGGATACATATCCATTATCTCTCTCTTATGTGTGGTGCAATGGCATGGTATGATAATCTTCAGCCCGCTCAGAATCTCGAGATGGTCAAAACCATGAAAACCGCCCATCACTCCTCCTAACTTACCGAATTGGTGTGCAGAATCCATAATAACGTCCAGACCCGGATGTGCACAGCCTGTTAAAACCAGCTCGCCCACTCCTGTATCAAGAACCAGTGACTGCTCCTTTATTTCAACACCAAGCTCTCCTGTTGTATGAACGCCGGGAATGATGTCCGCGGGTCCAGATACTTCAATTATGCCTGCTACGTTTCGTTTAATCCTCTTCTTCGTTGCCGCTGTGAAAGAAGCAGGCAGGTACACCATCGCATCGGGATGCAATACCGCACTCAGACCACCAATATGGTCCCAATGTTCATGTGAGAGCGCAATAATCTCAATCTCCTCTCTCTGTATTCCCAGCTTCTCCATGTTACGCGATAGTATCGCTTCTGAAGCGCCGGTATCGAACAGAAGCTTTCTATCTGCAGATTCTATCAGACATGAAAAGCCCCAATCACGCTCTAAACCCTCCTTCGCTTCATTATCATACACAATTCTCAATCTCATCTTCTCGCCTCTTTCCTCATATAATAAACTTTTTGCGTAATTATAAATATGATATGACGAAGAAAAGCGGGGATGAGCAAATATTTTTTATTTTATTTATTTTAATTTTAATGCATCGCCGTTTTCATCAGCTTCCGTATATACAGCCGAGCCCATGAGAATGCTACTGCTACACCAGCGATGTTAGCTACAACCAGCCCCCACCAGATTCCCACCAAGCCCAATCCAAGGCTGAAACCAAATACTACTGTAAATAGAGGAGTCAGTATAAGTGTTCGCAAAATCGTGACAATCAGTGCGTTCATCCCTTTCCCTGTCCCTTGAAAAAGCGAAGAAGATAGCATGCCAAATGATATGGTTGGGTGGTAAAAACTGATAATCCTGAGGAAAGTCGTCAAGCCAGGTGCGATACGTGCCGCCTCCTCAGCGTGTGTAAATACCGCAGCTATCTGAGGTGCGAAAATGAAGGTTGCCACCGCTATAACTGTCTCCATCAAAAACCCGAGCTTCACTGCATAGAGATGAGCAATACTTACCTTCTCAAATGAGCGTGCACCAAAAGCAGCTCCACTTACCGGGACAAGAGCAGTAGCGATACCCATCGTCGGCAGGACTGCTATGCTCACCACACGCCATCCGGTGGAGTAGATTGCCACGCCGTCGGTGTTATCCACCATTACTATTATAGCGTTCATTATCAACATCATGAAAGACATGGAAAGCATCATCACTGAAGATGGCAGACCAACTCTGAAGATGTCCATAACAATGTCCTTACTCCATTTGAACTCGCTGAATGAGAACGATACGTAGGTATCTTTTTTGAACAGAAACCAGTTTAACACGATAATGGATGAAACAGCCAAGGATATGAGCGTAGCCCATGCAGCGCCTGCAACACCGAGACCAAAACAGTAGATAAAAATCGGGTCCAATATGATATTAAGACCAGCACCCAGTGCCATGGCATACATGGCTCGCCTGGCATCTCCTTCACTCCGTAGTATTGAATTCGCGATGTTAGTGAAAAATATGAGAATACTACCTGCAAAGATAACCCTGCCATAAGCTACAGCCATACCCGCGGTCTTACCCGCGCCTATCAGAGCGAATATATCGTGAGCAAGAACGAAAAACGGTATGGTAAAGACAACTGCGAATAACAGCATTATAACGATTGCATGAACTGCTACATTGTCTGCACCCGGCTTATCACGAGCACCAATCCTGCGGGATATGGCAGACCCTGCACCTACACCCAACCCATTAGAGAGCCCCATAGCGAGGAAGAAGAAGGGATAGACGAAACCAATTGCCGCGAGTGCATCAGCACCAAGACCCGAAACCCAAATCGCATCAACAAGATTGTAGATTGTTTGTACGGACATAGCCGCGATCATGGGTAATGACAGTTTGATAATGGCTCTTTTGGGGTCGCCAAGTAATGTCTCCACACCCTTCGTTTCCTTATTCCGCGATAGGGCACCATAAGTGCCCTTTTTTGATAATTTATTATTCACCTGAGTATCCTCTTGCTCTTGTATTCTTTATTCTATTTTCTATTCTCCACCAACAGCACGGATGCCTTATATCTCTCTATATCGCTCTAATTATGCAAATCATGTAATTTAAGGACTAAGGACAGTCTCGATCTCGAGCATGATTCTGAGCATGAACATGAGATTTAAGCAGGTATTTGCATTTATCACAGAGTTCTGCTGGCTTCTTCTTCGCTTCATATACCGAATTTGAGAATTGCATCACACATTTATTGGAGCAGTGCTGCAGCCCGAATACGTGCCCCATCTCGTGTATCGCTTCCTTCTTTATCATATTGAGTGAATCAAGCCTGCATGTAGAGAGAACCGCTCCTTTACTCGGCTTTGCAACCCCAAATACAAAATTCATGCCACGTACAAATATGTCTTCGCTCAGTATCCACAAATAGAAAGAACTGGCAGTCTTAGTCTTAGCCTTAGTCTTGGCCCTCCAAGTGGTGGTAATAGAATTGAGTAGAATCGAGGCGTTGTATTGCATCCTGTTCCTATCATAAGCATCCCTGTCAGCATCCTTTACAATCGCCTCACCTCCTGGTTCTATCATGAATACAGCTTTAAGCGCTTCTATCACTTCTGACACCACACCTCTGCTCCTGCTGTCATAGAATAATTGCAGTTTCTTCATTCCTCACCAAAGAACCTTCGTATCGCCGGGTACATCTCCATCATCTGCTCCGATGCCACTTGTTCATAAAGGTTATAAGCAATACTCACAGCCAGTAATAACCCGGTGCCGGAAGCTTGACCAAGTGTACCAAATATATTTGCCAGCACACACAGTCCACCAAGAAGTGCACCACCCATTATCGCTATTCGTGGTATATAACCCTCCATCATTCGCTCTATCGTTGCGGGATTCCTGCGGTGTCCAGGTATTTGCAACCCAGAGCGATGTATCTGCTGTGCAACATCTTTAGCACCCATACCTGTGGTATTTATCCAGAACAGTGCAAATATCGCACCCCCTGCTACCATAAAAACCAGATCAATACCAAGGCGCAGGGCTATTTGCCAGCCCGCATGTGGTGTTGACATGAGAGTGGGGAACCAATCCCAGGGTCCATAAATCGGACTCAGATAATACATCAAACCAGATACCGCATTGCCCAATTCATTATACGTACCGAATACAGTAATCCCATGCATTGAGAGTGCTCGCCCGAAACCCTGAATACTCATTTGCAGCGCTCTTACGAGGATCATTGGTAGTACGCTTGCATATAATAGCTTGATAGGGAACTTACCACGGGCTCCTCGCGCCATCGAATGTGCCAGCGGTATCTCCAGGCGCGTGCTCTCGAGATAGACAACAATGAAGAACACCGCGATAGTGGATATAAGGGCGATCAGGTGATGTTGAAATAGGAATGTAACACCTCCTTCAAGTATCTCATACACTTCCACATGCAGTGGCGAGCCGGGCCAGAGTAACTGGAACCACCTGGGAATCACACCAACTGGCAGCCCATACTGGTCGGGTTGCCAATTAACGAGCCCGGTAATTACCTGCTGCGATACGCCAGCGAGGATGAAGAGCGAGACACCGGATCCTATACCCCACTTCGATACCACCTCATCCATGAAATATATGAGCATCCCACCGAGAAATACCTGAATGAACAACAGTATAGAGACAATTTGAAGAGATACACCGAGTTTTGAGGCTATCCCAGCATCAGGCATATAGAAGCCCAATACATAGACCAAGCTCATGAAGAGTGCGAATACCACAACGAGAATCTTCTGGATATTCTGGTAGAATGCCTGGTCGCTGGAGTTACTCAAGTCCAGTTTAAGTATCCCGGCGCCTACGAGTAGCTGTAGAATGATTGACGCATCGACAATCGGCATTATACCCAGTGCAGTCAGTGAGAATCGCTCACCTGCGAATATAGCGCGCCATCG